>OFMX01001322.1_pt1 | contig 19287 bp, 23 predicted proteins | sample 1541901 | NCBI WGS metagenome assembly OFMX01 (sample SAMN04209222, study PRJEB22552) | human gut metagenome | biome: gut; material: feces | host: Homo sapiens | place: USA: Oklahoma | reverse complement strand
TGGAAGATACCGAGCTGGAACAGAAAATTGAAAATCTTTGGGAAAGATGGTGCCACGCAGAAAACTGCGATGTTACCGGGAGACTGTGCTTTTGCGAAATCCTCAAGATGGCGGTGCGCCGTATGATGGTGGATGGAGGGCTGCTGCTGGTAGCTACCTACACCGGAAACAAAAACTTTCCACTGCAACTGCAAATCAAAGAGGTGGACGAGTTAAATTCCGGCATTTTGTTCCACGGGAAAAATCAGGTGGTGGGGGGTATCGAAATTGATGCCAGCAACCGCCCGGTAGCATACCATTTTACCGTATACGATGTGTACGGAGAAACGGGAAAAACCGTGCGGATTCCAGCCGACCGGGTAATCTACCTCAACCGCATCAAGCGAACCTCTCAGGTGAGGGAGGTGTCCAGTTTTGCAAATGTCCTTTCCCGCCTGCGGGACCTCAACCAGTTTCTTAATGCCGTATCGGTAAAAGAGCGGATGCTCGCTTGCCTTGCTGTTTTTGTGAAGAAGGTAAATGCAGCTATGGGGCTGGGCAGAAATCAGAAGGTGGACAAGGAAACCGGAGCCAAAAAGCGCAAGCTGTCCCCAGGCATGATTATGGAGCTGGATGCCGGTGACGAAATCCAGGTAGTAAATCCATCCGGGCAGGCATCCAACGCAAAGGACATGGTATCTATCCTGTTGCGGGCGGTATCCTCGGCGATGGGATTGAGCTATGAGGCGGTATCCCGTGATATGTCACAGTCCAACTATTCTTCCGCCCGGCAGAATCTTATCGAGGACCGGGAGACATACAAGGAGTGGCAGCACTATCTGTCAGAGCATCTCTGCCGCAAGGTATATCACTGGTGGCTGGATAGCTGCGTGATGGCAGGAGGCTTAAGTATCACGGATTATTTCAGCGCACCGGAAAAGTACACCGAATGCCAATGGATTGCCAAAGGTATGAGCTGGATTGACCCAGCCAAGGAGGCGAACGCCAACCGGATCGCGATGGCAACCTATCAAACAACGCTGGAAGAGGTAGCGGCTGAGCAGGGCAAGGATTGGCGGGAAATCTTAGCGCAGCGGGCAAAAGAAGAAAAGTTGATGAAAGAGTTAGGATTGGAAGTGATGAAAAATGACTACTACAGCAAAAAAACCACCCCTCAAGGAGAATAGCTTCCGCACTATGCCGATGCAGATCAGGGCTGTTTCGGAGGAAGGAAGGGAAGTTGAACTTTCTTTTTCCTCTGAAAACCCGGTTGACCGCTGGTTTGGACCGGAAATCCTGTGTCACGATGAGGGATGTGTAGATTTAAGCCGGCTGGAAAACGTGGGCTCAGTCCTTTTCCACCATGGCAAGGACCCGGTATATGGTAGCCTGCCGATTGCAAAAATCAAGAGTGTTTCCATCGATGGGGAAACCAAGCGAGGGAAGGCGGTCGTTGTTTTCGATGAAGATGAAAAGAGCGACTTAATCTATCAGAAAGTCAAAAGTGGAAGCTTAAAGGGAATTTCCGTTGGATATATTGTAAACGCATACGAAGAAGTGAGGACTGGAAAGACATCCAGTAACGGGCGTTTTACCGGTCCTTGCTATGTAGCGGTACGATGGGAGCCTTTGGAAATATCTTTTGAGCCAGTCCCGGCAGACGGAGACGTTGGAGCCGGAAGAAATCAAAATCCAGAAGGAGAGGAAAAAAGTATGGGAAACGAAAACAATCCAACCACACCAACCGCAACACCAGAAGGTGCTGGAGAGCAGAGAGGAACAACGCCAACCACACCTGCACCAGCAGCACCGACAGCTCCTGTCACTCCAACCAGAAGCGCAGCAGAAATTGAGCGTGAGAGATGCTCGGAAATTTATGCAATTTGCAGCAGATTCCAGGTGAAACCAGATGAGTACATCAAAAACGGCACCTCCATCGACCAGGTGAGAGCTGCTATCCTGGATAAGCTCGAGAGAGAAAGCAAGCCGCTCAGCTCCCGCGTGCAGGTAGTGGCAGATGAAGAGGACCGTTACCGCGATGCCGCCAGAGATGGACTGCTGATGAGAATGGGCGAAATCGTAGAAAAGCCAGCCGAAGGGGCAGAGGACTTCCGCGGCATGAGCCTGCATCAGCTGATGGCAGATTGTGCCATGAGAAGCGGTGTAAAGGATGCGCACAGAAAATCGCCGGATGAACTTTGGAGAGATATGGGACAGCAGGAACGCGGACAGTTTGCCGACAGCAATGCTTTTATCTCCATCGTAAACTCCACCATGGGCGCAACCATCGCAAGAGCGTACAACACAGCGCCTACCACCTATCAGCACTGGACCAGCGTAGGCTCCAACCCAGATTTCAAGAAGGTAAAACGCTACCGTCTGGCAGCCAACGGCGAGATGCAGGAAATCCCGGAAAACGGCGAATTTAAAACCGTATCCGGCATGGACGAGGGTGTAGACACCGGGCTCAAAACCTACGGTAAAAAGTTTGGATTCAGCCGTCAAACCATCATCAACGATGATTTGGGCACTGTAGCCAGACTAATTACCGCACAGGTAAGAGCCAACCAGAGATTTATCAACAAACTCTGCTATCAGACACTCACCAAAAACGGCAAAATCTATGATGGCAAAAATCTGTTTGTCGCTGACCACGGCAACCTGATGACTGCAAACGCTCCATCTATTGCATCTCTCAACGAGTTTATCGTGAAAATGGCGATGCAGAAGGACATCAACGGTACCGATGTGCTCAACCTCACACCGAAGTTTATCCTGGCACCAAAGGCGCTGGAACTGCCAATCCGCCAGCTGCTGGAATCGGCAGCAGACCCAAGCGCCACCCATGCAGGTGTTGTAAATCCGATGAAGGGTGCGTTCCAGCTCATCACCGATGCACAGCTGGATATTGCAAATCCAAAAGGATACTATGCTGTGGCTGATCCGCGCGATGTGGATACCATCGAGGTAACCTACCTCAACGGCAAGCGCACCCCAACACTGGAAAGCAAAGTATCCTGGGATACTCTGGGAATCGAGTGGAGAATGTACCATGATTTTGGCATCAATGTGCTGGATTACCGTGGCGTGGCTTACAATCAGGGCAAATAAGGAGGATATGATTTATGGCAACTTATATTCAAATCGGAGACAGAATTGATTATAAAAACGCCACCGGCACCACAATCAAAGCCGGTGATGTGGTAGCACTGGGAACCAACCGCATTGCGGTAGCGGATTGCCAGATTGAGCCCGGCGAACTGGGTACTCTGGCGCTCACCGGTGTGTGGGAGTTTCCGGCAGACAACAGCGCGGCTATCGAGTTTGGCGCGATTGCCTACTGGGATGCAGCAGGCAAAAAGATGAAAGCCAGCAAGAGCGGTAGCGAAATTCCGGCAGGAATCTGTGTGCTCAAAAAGGAAACCGCTGGAACCGTTGTCCGCGTTCGGTTAGAATAATGAGCATTTTTAAAAAGATGATTCGGGATGACACCGACCGGGTGATTTTTAATCTGGACGAAATCGCCGACCTCCACGAGCTGGACGGTCGGCAAATCCCGGTGATTATCGACAATGTGCTACTGCAGGAAATGCAGGCAAAAGGCAAGTATGCAGATGGATACAATACAGCCCGCCAGTTGATTTTGGTCCGACCGCAGGACCTTCCCGGCAAGCCAGCCGAGGGGGCGCACCTCACCTTTGATGGCAAAACCTATAAGGTAGCCCAGGTGAGCGGACGAATCATCTGGCGGATTTTGTTGGAGGCGAACCGATGAGTGATTTGGGGCTCAAACTGCATATCTCGGTACCGAGTATCCAGAGCGTGGAACAGCAGATGCTCACCCAAAAGGAAAAGGCACCGGTGGCACTGCAGCGGGCAATCAACAGCACCATCACGCAGGTGAGCAAGATGGTAGCAAAAGAAGCAAAGGAAAAGTACATCATCAAGCAGCCGGAGGTAAAGAAAACGCTGAAACTCAAAAAAGCGACCCGGCGGGACCTTACTGGCATTGTATCATCGAGCGATAATAAGAAAACACGCCTGTATGGCTTTAAGGTAACCCCAAAAGAAATTATCACCGACCCCGCCAAAAAGCCGGAGGTATATCTGGCAAGGGCAAAAAAGAGGGTAGCGGATAAGGAAATGGTGGGAAGCTACGACAGGTCGAAGGCTTTTGTTGTGCAGATGAAAAACGGACACCCGGGCATCTTCCAGCGAATGCTGGGGGTATACCGCAAAAATCCGCGCCCAGGCAGGAAAAAGGATGAGAAGATTGCAGAGCTGTACAGCTTGAGCATCCCGAGCATGATTAAAAGCCGGGATGTTGCTTTTGCCATCCAGAGCAAAGGGCAGAAGTATCTGGAGGCACAGGTGCAAAAGGAAATCAGAAGGGTGATGGGGCTGAAATGACAATTTACGATTTGCATTTAGAACTCGAAAAGCGAGTAAAAGCCCTGACCGAAGCTGCTGGAATCCATGACCTGAAGGTGTACATCCGAAATCTGCCGCCGCTCAAGTATGAGGGGGATGCGGACAAACTGTTTCCCCATTGCCTCATCAGCGTGGGGGATGGCTCAGATGATGGGGAAAAAAGCAAAATTACCGCGTTTTTAGGGCTGGGCACCAAAGATACAGCACCAGAGCTTACCGGCTATCAGGATATTTGCCATCTGATTGAGGTAATGCGGCTTTCCTTTGCCGAGAACCCTTATATCGGCAGATATGCCGAGATTACGGGACCAATCGGATATACACTCACCGAGCAGGAGGAAAACACCTATCCCTATTTCTTCGGAGCGGTTTGGTTCGATGTGCTGATTCCGTCCCCGCAGAGGGGCTATAACGATTTAGTGTAAAGGAGGAATATTTGATGGCATTTTACCACGGCATTCAGGTGCAGGAAAAACAAACACGAGTGGTAGCGCCGGTGCAGGTGGATTCCGCTGTGCAGGTGGTGGTAGGCTTAGCACCTATCAACATGAGCAGCGCGGCAGATCCGCTGGTGCCACAGGTAGCATACAGCTACGAGGAGGCAGTAGCCAAGATGGGCATGAGCGACAACCATTTGAGCTACACCATCTGCGAGAGCATCAAGCTGTCGTTTGCTACTTATAATGTAGCACCACTGGTAATGATTAACGTACTGGACCCGACAAAACATAAGCAGAGCAAAACAACTGTGAGTGTATCGATGCTGGAGGGCAGAGCAGAGCTGCCGGAAGAGGGTGTACTGCTGCCGAGCGTGCAGCTTACCCAGAGTGAGCAGGCACTCAAAGAGGGGACCGATTACACCATCAGTTTTACCGGTAGCGGCAAGGCACTGATTGAGCGCATCGAGGGCGGCAAAATCACCGGACCAACAGCCACACTCAAAGCCACCTATGATGTGCTGGATACCACAGCGGTACAGGAAAAGGATATTATTGCCGGAATCGAGAAAATTCGGGAGGTTTATCCGCGCTTTGGCATCGTGCCGGGCAGCCTAATCGTGCCGGGCTACAGCAGCAAGCCGGAAGTTTACAACGCGATGTGCGCGAAAACGAACAACCTCAATGGTGCCTTCCGGTATCACTGCCTGGTGGATTTGGATAGCGAGACGGTTACCAGCTATGATAAGGCGCTGGCAGAGAAAAACAAGAACAGCTTTACCCACGAAAATAGTTCGCTCTTTTATCCAATGGTGAAGGTGGGAGATGAAATTTATCATTTCTCTGCGATTGCCGGGGCGCTGATTGCAGACACCGACTACCGCAACGATGGTATCCCGTATGTATCCCCGTCTAACCGCGCGCTGAAAATCACAGGTTTGTGCCTGAAAGATGGCAGCGAGGTGATTTTGGACATGGAGCAAGGCAACGCACTCAACAAGGATGGCATCAACACCGCAATCAACATGAACGGGTGGAGAATGTGGGGAAACCGTACTGCCTGCTATCCTGCCAACACCGACATCAAGGATTGCTTTATCCCTTGCCGCCGGATGTACAACTGGTGGGCAAACCAGTTTATCCTTAGTTACTATTCAAAGGTGGATAATCCGCTCAACAAACGCCTGATCGAGAGCATCGTGGACAGCGAGAACATCAAGGGTAACGCCTGGAAGCAGCGCTATCAGGTGGCAGAAGCCAAGATGGTATTCGAGGTGGAGGACAACCCGGTGACCGACCTGATCAACGGTATTGTGAGGGTGCGGATGCTGTTTTCCCCATATCCACCGGCTGAGCAGATTTGGGCAACGGTAGAGTATGATACCGATGCGCTTCAGAGTGCATTGCAGTAAGGAGGGAAAAAGAACATGAACAGAAGCAGTATCCCGACCAAGCTTACTGACTACAATGTGTATAACGAGGGCGAGTGCCTGATTGGCATCGAGGCAGAAGTTACTTTGCCGGAATTGGCGGCGGTAACCAGTGAAATTGCTGGAGCAGGAATAGCAGGAACAATGGAGGACCCGACACCGGGTTATTTTGCTTCATTGGAATTAGAGATTAAATTCAGAACGGTATCGGAGGAATCCAGCCGCCTTGCCATCCCAAAGGCGCACACACTGACCCTGAGAGCCGCTCAGACAAGGCATGACCCAGCAACAGGAGAAAACACCCATGAGGGAATCAAAGTGGTAGCACGCGGCACCTGCAAGAGCTATGCAGTGGGAACCTTTAAGCAGGGAGACCCGACCGGCACATCGGTAAAGCTGGAACTGTCTTACCTCAAAATCACCAGAGACAATGCACTGGTTTTGGAACTGGATAAGTTTAACCATGTTTACAGCGTAGAGGGCAGGGACTACCTCAAAGAAATCCGTGATTTGATTTAAAGGAGGCGAAAACAATGGAAATTCTGAAACTCAAAAAGGAAATCACCTTTGAAGGCACCAGGTACACCGAGCTGGATTTGTCCGGGCTGGAAGAACTGAGCGGTGAGGAGTACGGCAGCCTGTGCAAGCAGGCGGAAAATCTGGACGGTATGGATATGATTCCAGAAAAGAGCCTCACATTTGCCTATCTGGCAGCCGCCAAGGTTACCGGTTTGCCCTATGACCTTTTTAAAAAGTTGAGCGCAAAAGACACTTGCCGACTGAGATATGCCGTCAGCAGTTTTTTTCTCAGCGAGGACTAAGCGGTATCAGCGGGTCATTGCTCAAAAAGTCTGCCATCAGCCTTTCTATCATTTTGCACGCTGATTTCCTCCGATTGTGGAGAGATATGCCGGTGTGGGAGCTGATAGAGCTGATGGCGGACACGGAGGAGGTGCTTTCAGAGATTGGCAAAGAATAGATTTGTTGTTGACTTCCTGTTCGGAGCCAAAAAGCAGGGAAGTTTTGACAAAACATTTTCCTCCATTTCCAAAAGTGTGAAAAGCCTTACCAAAACAGTAGCAGGTGTGGCTGCAACCTATGTATCCGCCAAAGCGCTGGCGAATGTGGGAAAATCCGCACTGGAGAGCGCATCCGGTCTGGAAGGATACCGCAGCACCCTGAATGTCGTTCTGAAGGACCAGCAGAAGGCTGCCAAAATGATGGCGTGGGCGGTGGAGTTTGCGAACAAAACGCCGTTTGAAACCGACTCAGTAGTAGAGGCAACGGTCCGCTTGCAGTCCTACGGCATCGAGGCGCAGAAGGTGATGACGCAGATCGGCGACATGGCGGGCGTAATGAACAAGGACCTTATGCAAGCAGTAGAAGCGGTAGCAGATGCCCAGACGGGAGAGCTGGAGAGGCTGAAAGAGTTTGGCATAACAAAGGCTATGATTATCGCCAAGGGAGCCGAGCTGTACAAAAATCAAACCATTGTAAACAATAAAGGGCAAATCGTTGATCAGCAAAAATTCAACGATGCCCTTTTTGCTTTGATGGAGGAGCGTTTTAAGGGCGGTATGGAGATACAGGCAAAGAGCTACAAAGGTTTAATGTCCACCATCTCCGGCGTTTGGAAAACGGGACTGGCTCAGATGGCAGGTATCAGCGGTACCGGCGAGATTATCGAGGGCAGCGCATTTGACGCAGCCAAAGAGGGATTAAACTGGATAGCGAATAAAATGCAGGATATGTCAAAAGCGGGAGCTTTTGAGCGTATCGGCAAAAAAATCGGTACTGTAGTGCAAACGGGCATCAAGTACGGCAAAAAGGTAATTGATGTTGCGAAAAAAATAAAGGACAGTGTAGCGGATACGATAAAAACGATTTCCGCAAAACTGGAGCCGCTGCGCCCGACCTTTGAGAGCATCCAAAACAAGGCGGTAAGCCTGGGACGCAAGCTGACAGACGGATTTACCCGCGCCGGTCCACCAATCAAGGCTTTTGCCGAGCAATACATCCCCAAAGCGGTGGAGGCAGTAGCGAAACTGGCGGATAAGGCTATGAGTTTCGCAAACTTTGTCACCGACCACTGGAATGTGATTGGACCAATCGTAAAAGGCGTCGTTGCGAGCTTTTTAACGTTTAAGGGGCTTAATGCACTCTCAAACACCATTGGAAAGGTAAAACAGCTGACAGAAGTATTCCAAGGCGTAAAAGGTGTTACCGGGATTGTGGGCAAAATCCAGAAGCTTTCCGGCACCTTTAAAGGGCTGGGCGGCATTGCAAAATTGGTAGCCTCTCCGTTTGCCAAGTGGGCGCTGATTATCGGTGCAGTAGTAGCGGGAATCAGCCTGATTTACAAAAATGCCGATAAAATCAAAACTGCCTTTTCCAAATTGGGCGATTGGATTATTGCAAAAGTACAACCCGCAGTGGATTGGCTCAACGGTGCAGCCGATTGGGTCGGAGAAAAGTGGGGGCAGGCAATCGAGTTTTTTAAAGGCTTAGGCTCTGCAATCGTGGGAGCTTTCCAGATGATGGGAGAGGATGTAAAAGCACTTTTCTCTGGCATCTGGCAGGGGCTGACTAGCGGTTTCAAGGGATTTATCAACTTTTTTATCAAGGGCATCAATACCTTGATCGGCGGCGCGAACAAGTTATCCTTCACCGCTCCTGATTGGGTGCCGGGAATCGGCGGGAAAACCATCGGATTTAATCTGCCAACCATCCCCCTGCTGGCAAAAGGCGGAATTGCAACCGCTCCGACACTGGCAATGGTAGGTGAGGGCAGGGAGCACGAGGCAATCTTGCCGCTTTCCAAGCTGCAGAGCCTGATCCAGAGAGCAAAGGGTACCGGCGGAGGTGGCGGAAATGTATATCACTACAATCCGCACATCGAGGTAAACGGCGGAAGCCCAGAGGATGTGGAGCGCATCATGGCGGAGGACAAAAAACGCTTTGAGAAATGGCGGAAGGAACAGGAAGAATATGAGCGGCGGACGAGGATAAAACCAAAACCGAAGCCGAAGCTTGCATAAGGAGAACCAAATGAAGCAGTATCAAACGATTCAAGGGGATATGTGGGATAGCATTGCCAAAAAGGTGTATGGCACCGAAAAGGCAATGGAACTGCTGATGCAGGCAAACCCTGAGTATCTGGATACGGCAGTTTTTGGGGCGGGTGCGATATTGCATCTGCCCCAATTTACTGCACAGGAACAGGAAAATATGATGGTGCCACCTTGGAGGAGATGAGGATTTGAGGGGTAGAAGGACAAAAGTAAAGGTATCGCTCAACGGGGTGGACATCAGCTCAGATGTGAGCGGGGACACCCTGTCGCTCACCTTTACCGACAGCGCAGAGGAACACGCAGACAACGTGGATTTTCAAATCCAAAACCGGGAAAAGAAGTGGCTCAAGGGCTGGTTCCCGGAAAAGAGGGACACTTTTTCGGCGCAGATTATCGCAGACAGCGGAACACTGGATTGCGGTACCTTTTTGCTGGATGATGTGGGAATGTCCGGGCGACCGCTGACGGTGAGCATCAAAGGGGTGGCAAAGCCATCCGATCAGGACTTTTCGGAGGTAAAGCACAATCAGACGTGGGAGCAGGCAACCTTGCAGGATATTGCAGCCACCATCGCCGGGCGTGCCGGGGTGGCGCTGGAGTATGATGCCGGTATCAATCCCACCATCGCCTTTCAAACGCAGGAGGACAAAACCGACCAGGACTTCCTTCAGGAGCTTGCCGCAAAACATGGCATCACGATGAAGCTGTACAATCGCAAGCTGGTGCTGTATGAGATGGACAAACTCGAGCAGGCAGGGGCGGTGTGCAAGCTCAAGGAGAGCGATATGCTTTCATGGGATGGGAAAACTACCCTGCTGGATACCTCATACTCCGGGGTAGCAGTGCAGTACATCAACACCAACGGCGAGACGATGACTTACACCTACACCGGCAGTGGGGACAAAGCACCCAAAATTTTTAAACTGAGCAATCAGCTGGATAATCTTGGGATGGCGCAAAAGGTAGCCGAGGCAAAATACAAGGAGCTCAACCGAGGAGAAACCACCTTTTCCTGCTCGCTGCCGGGCAATCCGGCGCTGGTATCCGGTGTGTGCGTGGAGTTGGATGCGGAGGACTTCGGAAAGTTTGGCGGCAAGTACCTGATTGATGGCAGCACCCATACCGTGAGCGGTGGATATACCACAGACTTGGAGATGCACAGAGTGGAGGGATAGCGTGGAGATTTGCAAAGTATCAGAGATTGATTATGCAAAGGGTTTAATCAAAGTGGAATTTCCGGCAAAAGATAACATCGTGAGTAGCTGGATCACCTTCCCGGCAAACGAGTATGAGATGCCGGAGGTAGGGGACTTGGTAAAGGTAGAGTTTGAGCCAGATGCCTACGGGAATCCCTACACCAGCGGAATCTGCTATCAAAAGTGCTTTAACAAGGACGAACTGCCCAAGATGCAGGGCAAAGATATTTTTTACAAAACGATGAAAGGTGACCTGATTTTGATTTACGACAGGGCGAAAAAAGAGCTTATCATCCAAACGGAGAAAAATATCATCCTCAAAGGGGTGGAGAAAATCCAGCTGGAAGGAAAGCAAATCATCTTGAAGGCGGCGGATCAGGTGCAGGTACAGGCAAACGCGGTGCAGATTGAGGCAGCCAATATCAGTTTAACCGGGCAGCTGAGCGTAAACGGGCAGACTTCCATCAGCGGGGAAACCTCCATTGATGGAAATTTGAGCGTTTCGGGCGTTGTTTCGGCGCAGAACATTTAAGGGGGGATTGGATTGATTGGAATGTTTGCGGGCATCGGCTTTACGGTATCAGAGGGGCAGGTGCAGACCTTTGCCGAGATGAGCCGGGAAACCTCCGCCAGGTGGAGCGCCCATGAAGTAATCGGTGCAAAGCCAAAGCAGGAGTTTTTAGGACCGGATTTGGGCGGGGTATCCTTTACGATGCACCTTGCCGCATGGAGGGGAGTGAGCCCGATCCGGCTGGCAGAGCAGCTGCGAGAATTTTGCTCCAATGGCGAGTACGATAATCTGATTCTCGGCGGCAGAAACATGGGAAAATATCTGATCGAGAGTGTCGGCGAAACCTATGGGGTAGTCACCGGGCGAGGGGAAATTTTATCTGCAGATGTGGATGTGAGTTTGAAGGAGTATCGCTGATGATTGTAACTGGTAAAAACTTATCGCCTGATCTGCGTGAGCAGGTAGAGGTGCTGATCGGCACGCCGGTGGGAACGGTGGTGCTGGATCGTGATTTCGGGATTGATTTATCCTTTTTAGATATGCCGATCGGGCAGGCGGCAAACGCTGCGGCGGCGGAAATTGCAGTAAAAATCGAGCGATACATCCCAGGACTGCAGCTGGAGCAAGTAAAGCCAACCTATCCCAGAGCGGCAGAAGGCAAAGTAGAATTGGAGGTGATTGTGAGAAATGCAAAGTAACAATCCATACGATTTTATCCCGGATATTGATTTTGCACCGGAAACAGCAGAAACAATACTCGGGCGGCTGGAAGATACCTACGAAAACGAGCTGGAAAAGCTCACGGGGCAAAGTGAGAAGTTGCCGGTAGCAAGCCGGGAGAAAATCATCCTGAACACCATAGCTTTTGAGTTGGCTGCTATTTCGCAGCTTTTTGCGGACAGGGCAAAGATGAATCTGCCAAAATACAGCAGAGGGAACTATCTGGAGGTGTTGGCATCTTTCTGGGGGCTTACCCGCAGGGAGGCTACTCCAGCGGTGGGGGTAGCGGAATTTACTCTATCAGCAGTGCGTGAGGAGGATATTTTTATCCCAAAAGGCACGAGAGTATCACCGGGCGAAAAACTGTTTTTTGCCACCGATGAGGATTTGATTATCCGGTCACCGGCGACCAGCGGGCGGGTGGGAATCACCTGCCAGCAGGCGGGGAGCATCGGAAACGGATATGCAAAAGGAAAAATCAACATCATTGTGGACCCGGTAGCCTATGTGGCACAGGTGGGAAACGTGGAAAAAACCCAGGGCGGGGCGGATGTAGAGAACGACGAGAGCCTGCGCACCCGCATTTTTTATGCGCCGAAAGGGTATAGCGTTGCTGGTCCGAAGGACTCCTATGAGTTTTGGGTGCGAGAGTTTTCCCAGGCAGTGGAGGGTGTGGGAGTTACCAGCCCGAGCGCCGGAAAGGTGGACATCTGCCTGACACTTACAGGCGGAGAAATCCCGGAAGGAAGTTACATCGAGCGCCTGAAAGAGTATCTGGAGGACAAGCGCCCGCTGACCGATGAGCTGACCATCCATGCGCCGAAGGTGGTGCAATTTGACTTGGACATCACCTACTACATCAACCGCTCGGACGCAAACCGAGAAATCGAAACAAAGGCAGCGGCAGAGGCGGCAGTGCAGCAGTATCTTGCATGGCAGGAAAGCACCATCGGCAGGGACCTCAACCCGGACAAGCTGGTGGCGCTGGTGATTGGAGCCGGTGCAAAGCGCATCGAGGTAACAAAGCCGCAAAAACAGATAATCAGCGCCGGAGAAATCTTTAAGCGCAGAAATGTGCAGATAAGATACGGAGGACTGGAAGATGATTAAGCTGGAAAACATCAGCCTTTACGACTTACTGCCGCCCAACCTGCACGGAGAAAAGGAAAAAGCTTTGGCAACTGCTTGGGACAAAGAATACCACAAGGTGTGCCAGCTTGCGCTGCGGGCGAGCATGGTATTTGGATTTGTGATGGAGCTGGATGAAGCAATGGCGGATCACCTGTGCCTATCTTTGGATATTAAAGGGTACAAGGCGGACTTGTCTCTGGATAAAAAGCGACTGCTCATCCGCTCGGCTCTGCTCAACTATGCCCGCCTGGGCACGAAAGCAGCGGTGGAGGATGCAGTGGGAATCATCCATGGTGGAACTACCGTCCAGGAAAACTGGGAGTATGGCGGGAAACCGTACTACTTCCGGGTGGCGGTGGATGCCGGACAGGAGCCGGTGCCGGAAAATCCGGTAGGCAGGCTGCTGGACACCATCATGGAATACAAAAACGTGCGCTCCTGGTTGCAGGGTATCACGGTAGATGTAATCGAGCCGGGCACTATCCATACGGCAGCACTACCAGAGGTGGGAATGTCACTGATTGTGGACCCGTACCGAGTAAAAGAGCTGGTAACGGGCGGAACGGTACATCCAAAAGCAATGGCGGTAGCGGGCAACTATCTTATCATCGGAAAATAAAAAAAGGGGGAAGGAAAATGCCGCAAGAATTTGAGTATTTTGCGATTTTAACCAACAAGGGCACCGAAAAGATGGCAGCCTATCTGCAATCGGGCAAAAAGATTGAAATTGCCTTTGTTTCAGTGGGTGACGGAAACGGACAAATCCCGATGCCGGACCCGGCAAGAACAGCACTGGTAAATGAGGTGTGGCGAGGACCGGCACAGACGGTGCTGGACCAGGCAAACAAAAATGTAATCAAATCAACTTCAGTGATTCCAACCGATGTGGGCGGCTGGAATGTGCGGGAAATCGGCTTGATTGATGGGGACGGGGAGCTGTTTGCAATCGCCAACGCTCCGGGCTATCCGAAAATCAGCATTGCCGATGGCATCAACAACGATATGCAGGTCGGCATGAGGGTGGCAGTGAGCAACAGAGATGGTATCGTGGTAACGGTAGACGGTACAGTGATTATTGCCACGATGCAGGATATAAAGGACCATGATAAAGACAAAAAAGCTCACGATGGTCACTTTGAAGATATGACCCTCCACGTCTCCGCCGACGACCGGGAGAACTGGGACAATCCGCTGCTGGTGGCAACAGTAAATCTGAACAAGAGCGGTTGGAGCAGGGACCCGGATGGGGTGACCTACATCCAGGATGTAACGGCACAGTTGCCGCCTGAGACGGTGCTTGCAAACATGGATTTGGCTATCAAGGCGGACCCGAACCTCATTGCTCAGATGGTGGATGGAAATATCGGACTGGTAGCGGAGCAGAGCAAGGGAAAAATCATTTTCCACGCACTCAGAGAGATTCCGGGCATCAGTATGTATGCACAGGTATCCTTGTACCGCTCCAAATCGGGCGAGGCAAAAACCTATTACTCCAACCTGCTGGGCAATCCGGGCACCATCGGTACACCGCTGCCTTTGCCGATTGAGCCGAGCAGCATCAAGCTGAGCAACCAGAGCACCAACACCCAGCTCAAAATCCATGGTACCCACATCAACCCATCGTTGGACTGGGATGCCACCCGAATTGTGAGAGGCGAAAATGTGGCGCCGGTGGGACCAACGGACGGTGTGCTGGTGGCAGACGGCAAAATCACATCATTTGATGATACAAACGGACTAAAAGCGGGAGTTAAATACATTTTTGCCTACTTCCCACGCAATGCCGCCGGAAACTATCAGATGTCGGCGACCACCGCAGAAATCACTATCCCGGCACAAAAGCCGCTCGCCCCCACAAGCGTGAGTGCAAAGGACACCACCGACAAAAACGCCTTTGCGGCAACGCTTACTATCCAGCTGCCGGTTGACGTGTACCGCGACCATATTGTAGTAGTACGCAAAGAGGGCAGCGCACCGGCGAGCATGAGCGATGGTACGGTAGTATACACCGGCAAGGACACCACTGTGCGAGATACCACCAGCACCAACTACGGCATTGATTATCACTGGGCGGTGTACACCGTAAATGCCGAGGGTACTGCCTGCGACACTCCGGCAAGGGCAAACCTGAGCCTGAAGCCAATCGTGCCGGAGCAGGTAACGCAGACGAGTGCAACGGACGCATCCGCGCCGGAGTACGGCTATCGGGTACTGGTAAAAACCAAAATCCCGGCAGATGTGAACGCCTACAAAATCATGGTGCGGCGAAAAGCCGGAGAGATGCCGGCGACCAGCATCGATGGCGATTTGGCTTATGAGGGCAGCAATGACACCTTTTATGACCTGCCGCCGTTTTCCACCCAGGCATATCATTACCGGGTGTTTACCGTAAACCAAGCAGGTCAGCTTAACGACAAACAGGAGGGAGCAACCGCAAGCGTTACCCTCACTGCCAAGGAGCCAGGAGCCGTCACCAATCTGGCGGCAACAGACGAAAAGGGAACGACCACCGGCAGCTTTGATTTGCCTGTTGTGATGGTAGAGGGCAGAGAGGCAGTCAACCGCTTTGTGACCGGCTATGTGGTAATCCAAAAAGAGGGCGGCACTCCTACTTCCGAAAGCGATGGAGAGGTCATTGTCGAAAAGGAAATTGACCCGATGACAGCATCGAAAACAGTTGATTTTATTAAGGTAGAACAAAAGAACGGTGCCAATTTGTACATCACAGTTTTTCTAAAAAATGCGGCAGGCTCATATTTCTGGAGTTCCGGGCAGGTGGTAAACATCGTGCCGAAAGTCCTTCCACCGAAGCCGACCTCGTGGAGCGAAATCACAAAACTGTATAACTCAAGTGAATGGATAGCGCCAGAAGACGGATGGTTCAAAATTATCATTGCCGGGCGTGGCGGAAATGGTGGGCGTTCAGATTCGCGATGGGGGAAAAGCACAGCAATCAATATGGGAGCGGGCGGCGGCTCCCCAGGATGCGCTGTTAGTGAAATCGCATTACAGCAAGGCGAATCAGTAAGAATTACTATAGATGGATATAATTGCTCTTGCGTTATCAAAGACATATCCATGCAGGTTACGAAAGGCGGTGATGGTAAAACAGCCAGCACAACTGCAGAAAACGGAGGCGATGGAGGAAAATCCTCTGGAGGCAACAAGCACAACTATGAAGGTATCAGAGGGGTAAAATCAGGCGCTCAAGAGCAATCGATGGATTACAGTTACACCTCCACAGTATACGGTCGAAAAGGAGGACAGTTAAATGTAGATGGGTATTCTTTTTATGGAGGAACCGGTGGCGGCGGCACGCTTGTGGCAGTTGAAGGTAACTCTAACGGCGTTCGCGTGTGGAATAGAGAAGTATCGCCAAGCGGAGGCAGCGCACCCATCTGCATCATCCTCCGCGGCAACACGAACATCCCATTGGATATGCAGAATGCTAGGGATATTACCGCCAATGCGTTGGCGATTACTGCTCTGGCGCAGGAACAGACCGGCATCTTACTGGGCACTCTGGCTTAGCATGATGCCGGTGACTTCCTGCTCAAGTCGGCTGTTATCCAGCATGAGGGTGGTAATATCCATTGCGTTGAGCTGGGCTTGGGTAAGGTTGGTGTTGCCTCGTAGAGCAACGATGTAGCCATAAGCGGGATTCGGCTTGTAGTTTTTTGATGGAAGACCCATGCCTGCAGCAGTACTATATCCCTCGTATGAGTTTGTACCTGCCCATCCGCCTTCTTCCAATCCAATCTCAAAGCCACCTGTACCGCCGCTCGCTCCCGCTTTATTGACAAGGTTTCCTCCACTGGCACTTCCACCTCTTCCGCCTCTTCCACCGCTATCTCCTGTAGCTGCATCGTATCCATCGCTTCCAGCGCCAGCGGTTGCTGTCTGCCCTTGCGCTTGGATTGTGGCATAGCTGCCTACTGTCAAAGTTACGGTTTGCCCTTGCGTAAGTGCAAATACACTTACAACAATTCCTCCGGCACCACCGCCACCACCGCCTCTTCGCCAACGTTTTCCGTTTGGGTCAGTCCAGGTGTTGCTGTTTCCACCTTCGCCGGACTTTGCCACACCGATAAATTTAAACCATCCATCTTCTGGTGCAGTAAAGGTGGTTGAGGTGGTATATTTTTGCATTTCGCTCCACCCGGTAGGTTCTGCTGGAAACACATTTGGTACCAAATTTACAGTCTGCCCATTACTCCAAAATAAAAACCATATACCCAAAAAGTGACTACAAAGAAAGGATGAAAAACCATGACAAAAGAACAGATTATCGAGCGCTATCGCAGAGGCTATGCCACCGATGAGCACCTTGATACGGCAGTAGCCAGAGGGCTGCTCACCGTGGAGGAAGCCGAAAGCCTCAAAATAGAGCGGCAGCAGAAAGGGGGAATCGTAAAGCGCGAGGAGTACGAGCAGCTACAGGAAAATCACCGTAAGTTGCAGGAAGAACACGAGCTTTTGAAGGCAACCTTTGAAGAAAGCGTAGTTGATGCCGAATACCGGCTTTTGATGCTGGAAGCGGCACAGGAACCCATTGTTTAAACAGAAAGGAAGAAAAAAGTATGAACATTTACACCATGACAAAAAACACCATCAACCGCCAGAAGAAAGCAGGCAAGCTCGACAAAGAGCAGTGGCAGGCAAAATTGGATGTATTCCTGATGTTTGACCGCATCACAACCGAGCAATACACTGAGCTCAAAGAGATGATTGGAGATACTCCGGCAGCGGCATAGGAGATAGAGATACCGTGGAAAATAAAAAGAGAAGGGAAAGCCCTTCTCTTTTTTAAACAAATGAAATTTTAACACTTTTCCCCATGGCAGCAGCGAGGCGCTGAAGCGTTTTGAGGGATGGGTTTGCATTTCCGTTTTCCAGCTTGCTGATGTCGGCTTGTGTAATACCGGTCAACTCGGAAAGCTGTTTTTGCGTGAGTCCCATTTCTTTGCGAGCATCAATGATAGCATTGATAATTGCAAACTCCGGCTCCAGTTCATCGTACTCTCTTTTGAAAGCAGGGTCTTTGAGCTGTTCATTTAAAGTTTCTCGGAAGTTCTTTCCCATCATTACACCAACCTTTTTTCATATTCTGCCCGATATTTTTTAGCTAAATCAATTTCGGACGGAGGAGTTTTTTGACTTTTCTTTATAAAACCGTTTGTCAGGATAATTTTGTTGCCGATGTAGAAAAAATACAAAACGCGGGTGATATTGCTGCCCTGTTTTGCCCTGATTTCAAAAATTCCATCATCCAGGGATTTGGAATAAGGTTCCCGGAGGGTATTTCCTTTTTCTTCGAGCAACTCGAGCAGGCGAAAGAGTTTTGCTCGCATCTTGACATCCTGTGAAAGAATGAATTCCTCAGCAGGATAGGTACCATCCTCCTTTTCAAAGTATTCAACCTCAAAACGCTGCATGACAACACCTCTTATATATGTTTTATCATATATTCATTATATACGATAAAACATATATTGTCAACAAAAAGTGGTGAATAGATAAAATTTTATAAAAAGAAGGGAAGTTGCTCTTTTTAGGGCAATTTCCCTTTTGTTTTGGAGTTTTATATGAAAGGAGGTGAAAGGGTGGACGAGTTAAGCGAAATCTCGGCGCTGGTGAAGGAGTACATATCGCCGGAAACGGTGTGGCTGGTGCCTTGCCTGTATGCGCTGGGCAGCATCATCAAGCGCTCCATCCGCATCGACGATACCCTGATACCGGGCATCCTGTGCCTGGTGGGGGTGCTGCTGTCGGCGCTGGTGAGTGTGGCTGCCTGCGAGCCGGTGGGCTGGATGCAGTGGGTGATTCTGGCGGCGGTGAGCGTCGGGCAGGGGTATGTGCTGGCGGCTGCGGCAATCTGCCTCAATCAGCTGATTAAACAGCACAGCCGGGCAGGAGCGCTGAAAAAAGGATTTGACGGAAAGGAAGAGGAAGATGAAACAGGGAATTGATGTATCAAAATGGCAACCCCAGATTGACTGGCAGAAGGTCAAGGCTGACGGGATAGACTTTGCCATCATCCGCGTCGGCTTCTGCTACAATAATGGTGCATTGAAGCTCGACAGTGCTTTTACTCAGCACATCAAGGGTGCGCTGGCGGCAGGGCTGGATGTTGGCATTTATCTGTACAGCTATGCCGCCACTGTACAGGCAGCACGCAGGGCAGCGCAGGAGGTTATTAAGGCGATAAAACCGTACAAGCTGACCTACCCAATCGCTTTTGACATTGAGTATGAGAGCATCTATACCGGCGGCAGTAAACAGACCAACACCGAGATTTGCAAAGCGTTCCTGGACGAGGTGGAGCAGGCGGGCTACTATGCCATGCTGTACTGCTCGAAGGACTTTCTCGACAGCTATCTC
>OFMX01001321.1_pt1 | contig 19288 bp, 16 predicted proteins | sample 1541901 | NCBI WGS metagenome assembly OFMX01 (sample SAMN04209222, study PRJEB22552) | human gut metagenome | biome: gut; material: feces | host: Homo sapiens | place: USA: Oklahoma | reverse complement strand
GCATGGGCTCCACACCTCACGCCCACGCCATGGCCAAGGTGAAGCATCCCCACGAGCAGGGAGTGGTGGCCATGACGGGGGTGTTCATCGATACCTTCGTGGTGCTGACCATGACGGCGCTGGTGGTGATCTCCACCCTGTATGCCGGAAACGGCATCCTCTCCGCCGGGACGGCGGAGGGAGTCAGCAAGGCCAACATGGCGCAGATGGCCTTCGGCACGGTGCTGGGCAGCCGGGCAGGCAGTATGTTCGTGGCGGTGTGCCTGCTGTTCTTCGCCTTTTCCACCATTCTCAGCTGGAACTTCTTCGGGCGGCTCAACGTATCGTGGCTGCTGGGGGAGAAGGCCGTGGGGGTGTATTCGGTGCTGGCCATCGGGTTCATCTTTCTGGGCTCGTGCCTGTCCAACGACTTGGTATGGGAGCTGGCGGATCTCTTCAACCAGCTGATGGTGCTGCCCAACGTACTGGCGCTGGTGACGCTGGGCGGACTGGTGGCAGCGGCCTGCCGGAGGAAGTAACGGCGGCGGGGACGGGAGACCGTCCCCGCTTTTCGGTGTTCTGCCCATAGATTTTTCCGGCGGGATGTAGTATCATGAGAGGCAAGATATCTGGCCCTGCGGGGCAGAGGAGGAACGGACATGGAATCCACACTGAAGCGCACCTGGGCGGAGATCGATCTGGATGCGTTGGCACATAATTATCAGACGCTGCGGCAGCGGACAGGCGCAAGATTCGTGGGCGTGGTGAAAGCGGATGCTTACGGCCACGGGTCGGTGCAGGTGTCCCAGGTGCTGGAGGAGCTGGGGGCAGACTATCTGGCGGTGTCCAGTCTGGACGAGGCTATGGAGCTGCGGGCCGGGGGCATCACCATGCCCATCCTGATTTTGGGCCATACGCCGCCGGAGCGGGTGGAGGAGCTGCTGCGCTACCACATCACGCAGGCGGTGACCTGTGAGGCCAAGGCACTGGAGTACAGCGCCGAGGCGGTGCGCTGCGGCGGCACGCTAAAGGTCCACATCAAGGTGGATACCGGGATGTCCCGGCTGGGCTTCCTGTGCGGAGGTGACCACTTCGAGACGGGGGTGGCGGGCATCTGTGCTGCCTGCACCCTGCCGGGACTGGAGGCGGAGGGTATCTTCACCCATTTCGCTGTGTCCGATGAGGCGGATACAGAGAGCGACGCCTATACACGGGGGCAGTTCGACCTGTTCTGCCGGGTCATCGGGGCGGTGGAGCAGCGGCTGGGACGGAGGTTCCCCCTGCGGCACTGCGCCAACACCGGGGCGGTGGCCCGGTGGCCGGAGACGTATCTGGATATGGTGCGGCCGGGGCTGCTGCTGTATGGCTGCGGTGAATTTGCCGGGCAGCTTGGCCTGCGGCCGGTGATGACCCTGAAAACCACCGTCAGCACCATCAAGGTCTATGAGCCGGGGACCTCCGTCAGCTATGGGCGGCGGTTCGTCACGGACCGAACCACCCGCATGGGCGTGGTGCCTTACGGCTACGCCGACGGATTTTTCCGGTGCCTGTCCGACCGGTGGCAGATGATGACGGCTGAGGGGCCTGCCCCTCAGCGGGGACGCATCTGCATGGATATGTGCATGATCGATCTGACGGATCGGCCCAGCGTGGACGTGGGGGACGAGGTGGAGATCTTCGGGCCGGACAACTCCGTCAACGATATGGCGGAGCAGGCGGGGACCATCCCCTATGAGCTGACCTGCGCCGTCAGCAAGCGGGTACCCCGCATCTATCTGCGGCAGGGACAGGAGATCGCACGGGAGCTGCTGCTGCGGTTTTGACGAAATAGTAAAAGAGGGGCTGTGGCAAATGCCACAGCCCTCTTTTTCGGAGAAAACGATTACAGATCCAGCTTCAGGTCGCCGGGCTTGATCCAGCCCCACTTCCGCAGAGGCATGGCGAACAGCCACGTCAGCACCGCCGGCAACACGAAGGAGATCAGCGCCAGCCCCAGCCAGTCCATGGCGCCGATGCCGGGCTTCAGTCCGGCGGCCACGTCGCTGACCCAGCCGGTATATACGCCGATCTGCCCCACCAGCCCGCAGGTGCCCATGCCGCTGGACACGGCGGGGCCGTTCATTTGCAGCTCAAAGACGCAGGTAGCGATGGGGCCGGTGACGGCGGCGGCCAGCGTGGGGGGGATCCAGACACGGGGATTGCGGACGATGTTGCCCATTTGCAGCATACTGGTGCCAAGTCCCTGCGCCGCCAGACCGCCCCAGCGGTTCTCTGGGAAGCTCATGACGGCGAAGCCGATCATCTGGGCGCAGCAGCCTGCTACGGCGGCGCCGCCGGCCAGACCCGTCAGGCCCAGCGCCAGACAGATGGCGGCGGAGGAGATGGGAAGGGTCAGGGCCACGCCGATGACCACGGAGACGATGATCCCCATGAAGAAGGGCTGCAGCTCCGTGGCCCACATGATGGCCTGTCCCACGGCGGAGGCAGCCTTGCCCACCGGGGCGGCAATGAGGGCGGCGAAGCCGATACCCGCCAGCACCGTGACGATGGGCGTCACCAGAATGTCGATCTTAGTCTCCTTACTGACGGCCTTACCCAGCTCGGCGGCCAGAATGGTGACGAACAGCACCGCCAGCGGGCCGCCGGCTCCGCCCATGGAGTTGGTGGCGAAGCCCACGGGGATCAGGGAGAACAGCACCAGCGGCGGGGCCTCCAGCGCCCGGCCGATGGCTACCGCCATGCCGGGGCCCACCATGGCGGAGCACAGGCTGCCGATGGTGTAGGCCACGGCCCCCTCGCCCTTGCCGATGGTGACGATGCTCTCCGTCAGGAAGCCGATGTGCAGCTGCGTCCCCAGAGTGTTGAGGATGGTGCCCACCAGCAGGGTGCAGAAGAGACCCTGCGCCATAGCTCCCATGGCGTCGATAAAGTAGCGCTTGGCGGAGAATGCGATGTTCTTCCGGGCCAGAAATGCTTTGAATTTGTTCATGAGTGTCCCTCTCTTATTGGTAAACTTTGGTGTCTTGACACATGACCACTTTCCAATATTATAGCGGCTCTTTTCCATTTGTCAACAGAAAAATTCCCGGCGGAGGGAGGGCCTCCGCCGGGAAAAGGGGAAATGGTCGTTCTTTTAGGGTCGGTGGTCACTCCACCAGAAAGCCCCGCTGGCGCAAAAGCTGCAGCAGATGCTCATAGGCGGTCTCGTCCGGGCAGGAGAGGGTGTGCAGATGCACGCCGCCGGTGAGCTGGGACAGGGGGGCGGCCCCGTCCATGCGCTTCATGAACTGATCCACGTCCAGACGGCTGGACAGGTGCAGGGGAGCGGTAAGCTGCCCGTAGACCGGGTGCTCCACGATGACGTCCACCACGGTACAGCCGCAGTCCACCATGGCGTCGAGCTCGTCCCGTGTCTCCTCGGCAGAGTGTATACAGGCGATGCGGCGCAGCAGGCCATTTTGTGCGGGGATCACATAGCCCCGTGCGGTGGCGGTGATCTCCTGACCGGCGGCACGCAGCAGGGCGATATCCCCCACGATGATCTGACGGCTGACGCCCAGCTCCTGAGAAAGGGTCGTGGCGCTGATAGGCGCTTGGGATGCGGAAAGCAGCCGGGCGATTTGCTGGCGGCGCTCCGAAGCAGTCATAGCAGACATGGCAAGGTCTCCTCTTTTGAAAATCTCTGGTCATTATACACCAACTGCCATTTTTTGGCAAGCACTTTTTAGCGTATAGAGAGGTTGTTTTCTGTTATGTGACGAAAACGTGACGAAACTATGGGGGATTTGGCGGAAAGGATTTCACTATCTGCGCTGTGTATGCGAAAATCGCTGTAAAATAGGATTATGAAACCTTACTAATATGAGATAAAATTAATGTGGATGCTAAAAATTTAGCGGCGGGAGGGCGTGGAATGATAGCGACGACAGAAAGCGGCAGGCTTTTTCCCGGCGGGCGAATTGACAAGGGGAGCGGTGTGTGTTACAATTTGGTTACAAGTGTATGGTTCTATTAAAGAAGGGAGTTATTCAAATGGCTGAAAACAAAAAGACCGAGGGTCTCATCTATAAAAACCACCCTCTGCGCCGTATCGACAACATCATTTACTACGGCAGCATGGCGGACAAGTACATTATTATGCTGCAGATCCTGGACACCAAGAAGGAGCAGGACATGGACGTGGCCACCCGTGTGTCCGTGCAGCTGCAGCTGACGGATCCCGACCTGAAGTCCCGTGACCGGGTGGTGAAGAAGTCCGAGAAGGACAGCCTGTACGCAGCCATGGACGTGGGCTCCATCTGGCTGGAGCGGGCTCTGGCCGGGAAATAAGCGAGAGAAAGGGTGTCCGGCATGACACGAAAATTTCTGCTGGCGGCGCTGGTGATCCTGTTGGCGGCTTTGTGTACGGTACATCTCACCACGGAGCGCACGCCGCCGGAGAATGTGGTTTCCCCCGCCGTCCACTTGGGCATGGTGGTGCCAAGAGAGGCGCTGGAGAAGCTGAAGGCGGCGGAGACTGCGACTCTGGCGCCCCCCCAGACGGCGGAGCCGACGGCAGACGTGACAGCGGAGCCTGCGGAGGAGGAGAGCCTTCCGGCGACGGATACCTCCGTGCTGGCGGCGGCTGTCACCACTGACGCCCTCTACATCCGCCGCAGCGGCGATTGGGACGCCGAGGCGCTGGCGCTGGTGGACTATGGCACCACAGTGGCCGTCACGGGAAAGAGCGGCGGCTGGTATCAGGTGCGCTACGACGGCATCGAGGGCTATCTCTCCGGGGAGTATCTGGACCTGCGGACCTCCGGCCTGACCGGCTACGGACAGGTGACGGCGGATGCGCTGAATCTGCGCTCCGGGGCCGGTACCGGCTATGAAACGGTGACATCCCTCCCCAATGGGGCGTGGGTGTCGGTGTCCCGGTTTGAAAACGGCTGGTTTTATGTAGACTACGACGGGGTGAGCGGCTACGTCTCCGGGGACTATCTGGAGCTGTCTGCCTCCCGGTCCCAAGCCGGGGGAAATACGTCCTCCGATAGTGGTTCCTCCGGCGGCTCCGGCGACCTACCCAGCGGCGGCGACGCCGGAACGGTCTCCGGATCGGCATCGGATCTGGTGGCGCTGGCCCTGTCCTATCAGGGGGTGCCTTACGCCTATGGCGGGGCGTCTCCCAGCGGCTTTGACTGCTCCGGCTATACCATGTACATCTATCAGCAGTTCGGGGTGTATCTGCCCCACGGGGCCACGGATCAGCTGAGCTACGGCACGGCGGTGGGCTTCGGGGAACTGCAGCCGGGGGATCTGGTGTTCTTTCAGGATGCAGATTTCTCCTCCAGTGCCGCTTCCCACTGCGGCATCTACATCGGAGACGGGCAGTTCATCCACGCCACCTCCGATTCCCGCTTCAACTGTGTGAAGATCACATCCTTCAGCGAGAGCTACTATGCCAGTCACTTCCTGACGGGCCGGCGGTTGTTCTGAGGGGATAAGAGAACAAAAAGCATCGCATCTGCTATGCAGATGCGATGCTTTTTTTCATATCTTTATCGTGTTATGTTACCTATCAAAACAGGCCGGAGATGACGCCGTTTTCGTCCACGTCGATGGCCTCTGCCGCCGGGGTCTTGGGCAGACCCGGCATGGTGAGAATGTCCCCCGTCAGGGCCACGATGAACCCGGCTCCGGCGGAGACCTTCACCTTCCGCACCGTCAGGATGAAGTCCTGAGGGGCGCCCAGCTTCTTGGGGTCATCGGAAAGACTGTACTGGGTCTTGGCCACGCACACCGGCAGGCCGCCGAAGCCCAGCTCCGTCAGGCGGTCGATCTCCCGGTCGGCCTCCTCGGTATAGGCCACATTGTGGCCGCCGTAGATTCTTTGGGTCAGGGCCAGCAGCTTGTCCCGGATGGGAAGGGCGGCATCGTAGGCGAAGCGGAAGTGGTTCTCCTGCTCCAGCGCCCGCAGGACGCCGTGGGCCAGCTCCATGCCGCCCCGGCTGCCCTTCTCCCATACCTCCGACAGGGCCACCTCCGCCCCGTAGGCGGCGCAGGCCTCCTGCACCAGTGCCAACTCCGCCGCCGTGTCGCTGGTGAAGCGGTTCAGGGCCACCACCGCCGGCAGGCCATAGACCTGCGTGATGTTCTCGATGTGCCGCAGCAGATTGGGGATGCCCCGGCGCAGGGCCGTCGTGTCCTCCGTGGCCAACTGAGTTTTATCGGCGCCGCCGTGTAGCTTCAGGGCCCGGACCGTGGCCACGATGACCACCGCATCCGGACGCAGTCCCGCCCTACGGCACTTGATATCCAGAAATTTCTCGGCACCCAGATCAGCGCCGAAGCCCGCCTCCGTCACCACATAGTCCCCCAGCCGCAGAGCGGCCTTGGTGGCGGCTACGCTGTTGCAGCCGTGGGCGATGTTGGCGAAGGGACCGCCGTGGATGATGGCGGGAGTCCCCTCCAGCGACTGGGCCAGATTGGGGCGGATGGCGTCCTTCAACAGGGCGGCCATGGCCCCCGCAGCCTTCAGATCCCCGGCAGTCACCGGCTGGCCGTGGCCGTTGTAGCCCACGATCATCCGAGCCAGACGGGCCTTCAGGTCTGTCAGATCCTCCGACAGACACAGCACCGCCATGACCTCCGTGGCCACAGTGATGTCAAAGCCCTCCTCACGGGGTACGCCGTTTCCCTTGCCCCCCAAGCCGCAGAGGATGTACCGCAGCTGGCGGTCGTTCATGTCCACGCAGCGCCGCCATGTCACCTGTTGGATGTCCAGAGCGTTGCCCTGATAGATGTGGTTATCCACCATGGCCGCCAGCAGGTTGTTGGCGGCACCGATGGCGTGGAAGTCGCCGGTGAAATGGAGGTTGATGTCCTCCATGGGGGCCACCTGCGCCCAGCCACCGCCGGTGGCTCCGCCCTTGAGGCCGAACACCGGCCCCAGAGACGGCTCCCGCAGGGCCAGCACCGTCTTTTTCCCCAGCGCCGACAGGCTGTCCGCCAGCCCAATGCTGGTGGTGGTCTTCCCCTCCCCGGCGGCAGTGGGGTTGATGGCTGTGACCAGGATCAGCTTCCCGGTCTGGGGCTTGCCCGCTGTGGCGGAGGGCAGCAGCTTGGCCTTATAGCGGCCGTAGCACTCCAGCTGTTCCTCCGTCAGGCCCAGCTTTGCGCCGATGGCGGTGATGGGGAGGAGGGTACAGCTCTGTGCGATCTCGATATCTGTTTTCATAGGTCAGTCCTCCTTGCGCTGCCGTCTGCGGGATGCGGAGACGGTATTTTCCATGAGCATGGCCCGTGTCATGGGGCCTACGCCCCCCGGCACGGGGGTGATATAGGCCGCCTTTTCCGCTACGGCGGCGAAGTCCACGTCGCCGCAGAGTTTGCCCTCCTCATTGCGGTTCATAGCCACATCTACGACCACGGCGCCGGGTTTGACCATGTCGGAGGTGATGAGGCCACGGCGACCCACGGCGGAGATGAGGATGTCCGCCCGGCGGCACTGCTCCGCCAGATCCGGCGTGCGGCTGTGGCAGACGGTGACGGTGGCATCCTCCGCCAGAAGCAGCAGGGCCATGGGCTTTCCCACGATGTTGCTGCGGCCCACCACCACACAGTGTTTCCCGGCGGGGGAGATGCCATACGCCCGCAGCAGGGCCATGATCCCGGCGGGGGTGCAGGGCAGGAACCGGGGCAGCCCCAGCATCAGGCGACCCACATTCTCCGGGTGGAAGGCGTCCACGTCCTTCTCCGGGCGGATGGCCTCCAGCACGGCCCGGCTGTCCAGCCCCTCCGGCAGAGGCAGCTGCACCAGGATCCCGTCCACGTCCTCCCGGCGGTTCATCTCCTCCACCAGCGCCAGCAGCTCCTGCTGGGTGGCTTCGGCGGGCAGATGGTGGTTCAGGCACCGCACCCCGCACTGGGCGCAGTCTTTCTCCTTGTTGCGGACGTATACGGCGCTGGCGGTGATCCTGGTGGGGGACGACCCCGCATCCGGACGGACAGGGCCTTGCCGTCTAACAGCACGGCGCTCATGACGGGTCCTCCGTCGGAGCTTCGCTGGAGGGCTCCTCTTGGGAGGGAGCCTCCGTCTCGGAAGAGACGGTTTCGACGGGAGCATCCTCAGTGGGAGTTGCCTGAGCGGGAGACTCAGCTGCCGGGGCGGCAGCCGCTTCGGCTGCGGCGGCGTTGCGGGCCGCCACGATGTTGACATACAGCTCCTCCGGCTTGTGGGGATGGAGCTTGATGTTGTAGTACAGCATGAAGAGGGACACGAATACCATCACAAGGCTCAGAGCCTGAGACACCCGGATGGGCTGGCCACCGATGGTCCAGTTGAAGAGGTACAGGCTGTCGGTCCGCAGGCCCTCGACCCAGAAGCGGCCGATGCCGTACCACAGGAAGTAGAACCAGGTGTTCTCACCGTCGAAGCGGCGGGCCTTGGATACCACGAAGATGATGAGCAGCAGGCCCGCCAGATTCCAAAGGCTCTCATACAGGAACGTGGGGTGGACCTCCACCAGCTGGCCGGTGACGGTGGTCAGCTGCATCCGCCAGGGCAGGGTGGTCTCGGCACCGAAGGCCTCCCGGTTCATGAAGTTGCCCCACCGGCCGATGCACTGGCCGATGAGCAGGCCCATCACCGCAAGGTCAAGCATGGCTCCCAGCTTATAGCCCTTGTGACGGCTGACGCAGATGCCCACGATGACCACGGCGATGACGGCGCCGTAGATGGCAAGGCCGCCGTCCCAGATGGCGATGGCCTTGCGGAAGCTGAAGCTGCCGTCGCTGTTTTTGAACTGATCCAGATAGAACAGCACATAGTAAATTCTTGCCCCCACAATGGCGCAGGGGATACCCCACAGAACGCTGTCCAGCAGGTCGTCCTCGGTGATGCCGTACTTGGATTTCTGGTTCATGCACCACCAGATGGCGATGACCAGACCAAGGGCGATGAGGATACCGTACCAGTAGATGCCGTTGCCGATGTCCAGCGCCTTGGAGCTGGCGGTAAAGGCCCAGTCCCCGAACAGACCGGGGAACCGGATGGGGCTGTCAGTCATAATTTGCATGATGATTCCTCCTTGGGATAAAGTGCAGAGCGCCGTGCGCTCGAAGGGGTGGGGTGGCTTCAGGCCTGCGCCGCCAGCTCACGGGCCAGCCGCTCCACCACGCCGGGGGCGTAGGGCAGCTCCAGCCCGGCAGCTGCCAGCGTTTCGGCGTAGAGCTTGCTGCCGCCGGAGGCGCACAGGGCGTGGTATCTGGCCCAGCCGTCCACGGGGTCGGCGTCATAGGCGGCCTTCAGCTGCTGGGCGCAGACGATGGAGAGGGCGTAGCTCACCACATAGCGGGGGAGCATATAGATGGCCATGTTGGTGAACAGATCGCAGCCGGCCAGCACCTGCTGCCGCCACGGCTCGTTGTTCTGCGCCCGGCCGAAGGCCTTCTCCGTGCGGTCGAACTCCTCTGCCCACTGAGAAAGAGAGGCGTCCGGGTGCTCATAGAGCCACGTCTCGAAGGTGTGGATGGAGCAGAAGGCGCACAGCTCCTTGATGAAGTCGTAGCGGTGCTCCGTCAGGAACTGGGGGGCGTGAGGGCCGAAGAAGTCCCGTGCGTAGGGGAGGGTCAGCAGCTCCATGGTCTTGGAGTGGACCTCCGCCAGATCGGGACTCAGCCCCACATAGTCCGCCAGCGGCTGGCTGCGGTAGGAGAGGTAGCCCTGAAGGCCGTGGCCCAGCTCATGGGTATAGACGGTGACGTCGGAGCCGGTACCGTCGCAGTTGGCGAAGATGAAGGGCATCCTGCAGGGGGCACCCAGCATATCGCAGAAGCCCATGCCGGAGATTTTATTGGGAGAGCCTGCCACGTCCAACAGGTCGTGGCGGACCATCTCGTCGAAGAAATGTCCCGCCTCCGGACTCAGGGCGTGATACATCCGGCGGGCGGCCTTGGGCAGCTCCTCTGCCGCCACGGGGACGGCGTTGCCCTCTGGGAACACCAGCGCCCGGTCATAGGGCAGCAGCGTTTCCACCCCCAGCCGCTGGCGCTGCTGCTCCTGCATTTGCAGGTACAGGGGGGTGATGTACTTTTGCACCTGACGGCAGAACTCGTCCAACTCCGCCCGGCCATAGCCCAGACGCTGCATACTGAGATCGCCGTAGTCGGCAAAGCTGTCGAAGCCGTTTTCACGGGCCAGCTGGTTCCGGGCATGGACCAGCTCCCGCAGGAGCTTTTCCATCACGGGGCCGTTTTCCACGGCGGTCTGCTGCTGGGCGTCATAGGCGGCCTTGCGGCGCTCCCGGTCGGTGCTGGTCAGCGCAAAGCGCAGCTGACCGCCGCTGAGAGTCTCGCCCTGCACCTGATACTTGGTGGAGGCTGCCAGCTGCTGGTATTGGGCGGTGAGCCGGGAGATGCGGGCCTGCAGCTCCTTGCCGCCGGTGTGGAGCCGCTGGTCCAGCGTCAGCAGGCGGCGCAGCTGGGGGCCGAAGGCCTCATCCACCGCCGCAGCGTAGGGACTCGCTGCAATGGTCATGGATAGGGACTGGGTATCCAGCGTCTCCAGTCGGGGCAGAGTCTCCTGCAGCTCCCGCTGGTAAAATTCATCGGTGACATCGTGGAAGGCCCGGATGGTGGCGATGCTCTGGCAGAGAGCTACCTCCTGCTGGAGGGCATCCCGCTGCCGAACCACCTCCAGCAGATCCTCCGGATCTTGGGCGTCCTTAGCCCGCTGGGTCAGGGCATCATACCGGGCCTGAAGGGCCTCTACATCGGGGCTGGTATAGGGAAGAGCGGAAAATTTCCAGTTGTCGTTCATGACCAGTCCTCCTTGGGATAGATAACGGACAGGGCCGCACGGCTGCGGCAGATATGCTCCCGGATGAAATCCAGCACATCCTGCGGGGTGATGCTGTCGTAAATTTCCGGGAAGCGCAGGGGATCAAAGTGCTGGAAGCAGCCCTCCACCAGCGAAATGGCGATGGAATCGAAGGAGTTGAGACCCTTCAGGGAGGCCCCGAAGTTCCCCCGCTTCATCCGCTGCCAGTAGTCCGGATCCAGACCCTCACGGGTCAGGCGCCGGGCCTCCTCTAAAATGGCCTCCATCACGGCAGCGGGATCGTTGCTGTCGCCGCCGGCGTAAGCGTAGGCCGCTCCGGGCAGCAGGTCGAAGGAGCTGCCGAAGGAGCCGTTGATGAGACCCTGACTGTACAGCCGGGAGAACAGGGGACTGGAGTCCCCCATGAGGATATCGCAGGCCAGATCCCCCAGGATGTCCCAGCGCAGCCGCTGCTCGCCCTCCGGGGGAGCGGGGCATTTGAAGCCCACCAGAAACGACGGCATGGACACCTCCATCCGGCAGGAGGTCTCCGACTGAGCGGGGGTGTCTCCCTCGCTGCCACCGTAGTCACGGGGGATATCCGGGCCGCTTTCCGGGGGCAGGATATCCTCCGCTGCCCGGAACACCGCCTCGGCGTCCAGATCACCCACCGCCACCAGACACATATTGGCAGGGGTATAAAAGGCCTTGTGGCAGCGGTACAGGGTCTCGGCGGTGATGCGGGAGATGCTCTCCACGGAGCCGGCCACGGGGATACGGGCGGGACTCTCCCGGTACAGGGCCTGCAGCATCCGCTTATAGACCTGCCACTCCGGGTCGTCCTCGATCATGCCGATCTCCTGAGCAATAATGCCCTGCTCCTTGGCCACGCTCTCGTCGGTGAAGTACGGCATCGACACAAAGGACAGCAGCTGCCGCAGATTCTCGTCAAAATGCTCCGTGCAGTCGAAGTAGTAGGCCGTCATGGCGTTGCTGGTAAAGGCATTGGGCTCGGCGCCGTTTTTGGCCATCTCCTGCATGGCGTTTCCGTCGGCGGTGTCGAACATCTTGTGCTCCAGATAGTGGGCGATGCCCGCCGGGGTATCCTGCCATGCGCCGTCCTGCTGAAAGCGCAGGTCCATGCCGCCGTAGCGGGTGGCGAACATGGCGTATTTCCGGGTGTAGCCGGGCTTGTGGACCACATAGGCCGGCAGGCCGTTTTTCAGGCGGCGGAAGGTCACCGTCTCGTCAATGCGGGGATAATACATCCTCACGCCTCCTTTCCCTTCAGGAAGTAAATGGTATCCAGCTGCACACTCTGGGCTGCCGCACGGATGCGCTCCGGGGTCACCTGCCGCAGCAGCGCCGCCATCTCCTCCGGGGTCTCCCGGCGGCCGGTGGCCGACTGACCCAGATAGTAGTTTTCCAGCGCTCCCTGAGAATCTCCCAGCGCCTGCAGGGCGCTGAGCAGACTCTCCCGTGCCGCCGTCAGCTCCCAGTCCTCCCAGAGGCCCTGCCGGATCTCGTCCAGCTGGCGGAGGATCTCCGCCTCGGCCCGGTCATAGTCCGCCGTCTCGATGCCGGAGGACACCGTCAGGATGCCCTTGGAGCGGACGTAGGTGCTGGAGGCATAGTAGCAGAGGGAGAGCTTCTCCCGGACGTTCAGAAACAGCTTGGAGTTGCTGGAGCCGCCGAACATGAGGTTTGTCAGGATCATGGCGGGCTCGTCATCGGTATCGCAGCGGAAGCCCATGGAGAGCTTGCCCTGCGTCACGTCCATCTCCTCCGTCACCAGTCGGGGCTGGGAGGGAGCGGCGAACCGTCGGGGCGGCTCCGGCTCCGTTTGGGGGCCACGGGTCAGGGAGGAGAAGGCCGTCAGCAGGGCCTCCTCCACCCGATGGCACTCGGCGCTGCCGCAGTAGAACAGCTCCAGCCGGGAGGAGGACATCATCCGCTGGCTGTGAGCGTAGAGCTTCTGGTTGTTGATCTTGGCCAGCCCCGCCTCGTCACCGAAGCGGCTGATGCCATAGGGCTCCCCGGCGCACATCTCCTGCAAAAGCCGCAGATCGGCCCAGTCCCGCTTGTCGTTGCGGATGGAGCGGATGGCGTCGGCCAGATTGGCCTTCTCGCCCTCCACATATTCCTGCAGAAACCGGCCGCCACGGGTCACAGGGTCCAGCAGCAGCTCCCCCAGCAGCTCCGCCGCAGGCTCCAGCAGCGGTTCATTCCGGGAGACGAACCGGTCGTCGATAAAGCTGGCCACGAAGCCAAGGCACTGCGTCTCCCCCCGCTTGCGGATGGTGGGGCTGATCTGTGCGCCGTAGAGCCGATCCATGGCCGCAGAGAGCTGCTCCATGTCCGGGCAGCGCATGGTGCCGCGGTGCAGCACCGCCGGCAGCAGGGCGTTGTAGGACGCCGTTTCCTTGGCCAGCGGCGTGATGAATTGGGCCGACAGCACCCCGGTTTTGAATTTCCGGGCCGGCAGATAGGTCAGATACACATGGGGCATGAGCTCCCAGCGCTTCACTTCCATGAGATAGGCACCTCCATCGGGTCGTAATCAGGGCTTATTATACCGCAATCTGCATCGATTGAAAAGAGCCAGTTGCCGGAGCGGGGAATTTTTATGGGCAAAAGGAAGCGGGGCGGACAGAGAGTCCGCCCCGCAGGGGATATAGCTTTAGGAGGGGGAAAACGATTTCAACTTGAACCTGTCATGTCTGTGTCGAAACAACGCCCCCTTCCGGGGTTCGGAAGGGGGGTGCTGGTCATGGGGCATTACTTTCCCGACAGTTCCACGGCATGGCGGATGAAACTCATAGGCGGTACCGGCCGGGGTAGGGGCATGGTAAAGGTCATCTGAGGCGTTTTCGGCTCAAAGAGAGGCAGCCCATCGGCATCCGCCATCTCCGGCACGGTAAGAGAGAAGGGACGGGTATCCGGCCCCACCACCTCCACGGTATCGCCGGTGCGGAACTTGTTGCGGAGGCTCAGGGTGGCCAGCCCCTCCGGGGTGCAGCCCGTTACCACAGCGCAGATCTGCCAGTCCCGGATATAGCGGGAACTCTCGTAATACTGGCCGGGAGGGCTGTAGAAAAAGCCGGTGGAATAGTGGCGGTGGCTGACGTGCTCCACCTCATCCCGCCAGACGGGGTCGGCGGGGCGGCCCTGCGCCACGTCGTCGATGACATGGCGGTAAGCACCGGTAACGATGGCGGCATAGTAGGCGGATTTGGCCCGCCCCTCGATCTTCAGGCAGTCCACTCCGGCGTCCATGAGGTCGTCCAGATGGTCGATCATGCACATATCACGGGAGTTCATGATGTAGGTACCCTTCTCGTCCTCGAACACCGGAAAGTACTCGCCGGGGCGCTTCTCCTCCATCAGGGCGTACTGGTAGCGGCAGGGCTGGGCGCAGGCGCCCCGGTTGGAATCCCGGCCGGTCATGTAGTTGGAGAGCAGGCAGCGGCCCGAATAGGACACGCACATGGCCCCGTGGCAGAAGGTCTCCAGCTCCAGCTCCGGGGAGGTGCGGCGGCGGATCTCACGGATCTCGTCCATGCTCAGCTCACGGGCCAGCACCACTCGCTTGGCGCCCAGATCGTACCACGCCTGAGCGCAGGCGTAGTTGGCGATGGATTGCTGGGTGCTGATGTGGCGTTCACAGCGGGGAGCGTATTTTCCCGCCAGCGTGAAGGCCCCCAGATCCGCCAGAATGAGAGCATCCACCCCGGCATCGTTCAGGCGCTCCAGATGGGCGGGGAGGGCATCCACCTCGCCGCTGCGGGGCATGGTATTGACGGTGACATGGACCCGGACGCCGTGGTCATGGGCATAGGCCACCGCACAGGGCAGCTCCTCCGGGGAGAAATTCCCGGCGAAGGAGCGCATCCCGAAGGAGGTGCCTGCCAGATACACGGCGTCGGCACCATAGGCCACGGCCATTTTCAGCTTTTCCATGTCCCCGGCCGGGGACAGCAGCTCAGGCTTTTTTCTCATCATATCCATCAATCCGGGGCGTACATATCGCTGTTGACGAAGGCCAGATGCTCGTCATAGGTACGGAAGAAGTGGCTGACTCCATCCTTGCCGTAGGCAAAGTAGTAGTAGCCGGTGTCGTTGGGATGCACCGCCGCCTTGATGGAGGACAAACTGGGGTTGCAGATGGGGCCGGCGGGGAGGCCGCCGTGCTTATAGGTGTTGTAGGGGCTGTCCAGATCCGTGGAGAACTGGGTATCGTCCATGCCGGCGATGTGCAGGGCATAGTAGATGGTAGCATCGGACTGGAGGGCAGTACCGATCTCGGAGTTGTCGCCGCTGAGGCGGTTATAGAACACGGAGGAGATGTTGGCCCGCTCCTCGTCGTCACCGATGGCCTCCTTTTCGATGATGGAGGCCAGTGTGACGATCTCACGGAGGCTGTACTGGGAGTTCTCGATATCCGTCAGCAGCTCGCCGCTGACACGGGTCTGGAAGTTGGAGAGCAGGCGATCCAGCGCAGAGACGGCGTCCTCCTTGTGGAAGAACTCGTAGGTATCCGGGAAGAGGAAGCCCTCCAGCCGGGTGATGCTGCCCAGATTCTCGTTATCCACAAAGGTGTAGTCGAACACATGGTTCTTGGCGGCCTCCGTCAGATCCTCCACATTGGACACGTCGCTGTCGGCCAGCAGTTGGATGGTCTCCTGCACGGAGTAGCCCTCCGGGATGGTGACCTTCACCGTCCCGGCCACAGAGGAGCCCTGCTGCATGGAGTCGATGATGCAGTTGTAGTCCATGTCGGTGTTGAGCTCGTAGCTGCCGGGCTGGATGGTGTCCTTGGCGTGGAAGAGGGGACTGGTGATGACGAACAGCAGCTTATACTTGATGATGCCCGCCTTCTTCAGCTTGGAGGCGATCTGCCCCACGGAGTCGCCCTTTTCGATCTCCACCGTGGCGGTGAGAGGTGCCTTGTTCAGGGCGCACACGTCATTGACCATGAGCCAGCCCAGTCCCGCCAGCAGGCAGGAGCCCAGCACCACACCGGCGCAGTAGATGGCCCAGAAACGGGCCCGGCGCATTTTCTTGCGCTGCTTGCGCTGAGTCTGCTGGCGGCGCACCTCGTCGGCGTTCCAGCTGGTGGTCTCGTTGTTTTTGCGGTCTGCCATAGATCGTTGTTCCTTTCTTTATCGCATTTTCCCCAGCGCAAATCAGACCGGACAAGATACCTTCCGGGGCGGTGGGGCATAGAATAAGCCAGTGAAGAACAAGTGAGGTGAAGTTCAAGTGTGCTTTGACAACAACAACTGCTCCTGCATCTGGCTGATCGTCATCGTTTTACTGGTGCTCTGCTGCTGCGGCGGCGGACAGAACGAGCGCTGCTGCGGCGGCGACTCCCGCTGCTCCTGCTGAGGGACATAGGGACAGACACATACCATAGGGTTCGGCCGAACCGGGACGGGACGCTGCGGCGTTCCGTCCTTTTTTACGGCAGCAGATCCGCCACACGCTCCAGAACCTCCTGATGGATGTCCTGAATACTGCGGATCCGGCCGTCCCGGTCGCAGCGGATGCGCTGCCAGCCGCACCAGTCCACCACACGGGCGGCGCTCTCCCGGCAGGAGCGGAGATAAGCCTCGTCCTGCTCATGGATGTCGGCGTGGGTATGGGTGGCCTCCTCCCGGCGGCGCATCATCTGCTCGGATAGCTCCGTGGGGAGGTCCAGATACAGCACTCGATCCGGAGCCGGCAGACCCAGCTTCTGATACTCGAAGTCAAAGAGCCAGTCCACAAAGGGCCGCTGCTGCTCCGGCGGAAGCTTGGAGGTCTGGTGAACGGCGTTGGAGGTGGTATAGCGGTCAGCAATGAGCAGACCGCCCTGCTCATAGTAGCTGCCCCAGTCCTGCTTATAGGAGGCGTAGCGGTCCACGGAGTAGAAGGCCGCAGCGGCATAGGCATTGACATCGCCGGGCTTCTGGCCGAAGGCCCCGCCCAGATACAGCCGCACCAGCGCCGAGGATTCCTCCTGATACCGGGGGAAGGTCAGCTTGCGGTAGGGAACGCCCCGTCGGGTCAGCTCCTGGCACAGCAGCTCCGACTGCGTGGCCTTGCCGGAACCGTCGGTCCCCTCGAATACGATGAGCTTTCCCTGCATGGCATGGTCCCTCCCGTTGGCTCGGAAAATTTTATTACACTATTCTACCACAGCTTTCCCCATTTGTCCACATGGGAAACCGGCGTTTACAGAATGGCAAAAACTTGATATAATCACAGAAACGATCCGAGCGGAGGACGAATGGATGTATATTTTTGACATGGACGGGACCCTGATCGATTCCAACGGCATCTGGCGGGAGGTGGATGAGGCCTTTCTGGCCAAGCGTGGCTTTCCCTACACCAAGGAGTACTATCAGGGGGTGGCGCACACCATTTTCCCGCTGGCGGCGGAGTTCACCAAGCGCTACTGCCATCTGGAGGAGTCCGTGGAGGACATCATGGCGGAGTGGATGGAGATGGCCGGGGATGCCTACGCCACACGGGTACAGGTGAAGCCCGGCGTGCGGGAGTATCTGGATCAGTGCCGCCGCCGGGGGCAGCGGATGATGGTGCTGACCTCCAGTGTTCCGGCCCACTGCCGGGCGGCACTGGGGCATCTGGGACTGATGCCATATTTTGAGGAGATCTTGTTTGCCCACGATCTGAAGATCGAGAAGAAGGACCCGGAGATCTTCCGGGTAGCGGCCCGACGCATGGGCGTGGAGCCGGCGGAGTGTGCGGTGTACGACGACTCCGTGGAGGCGTGCCGTGGGGCCAAGGCGGCCGGGATGCACACGGTGGGGGTCTACGATCAGTTCTTTCACGTCTCGTGGGAGGAGATGACACGGGTGTGCGATCGGACCATCCGGAGCTTCACAGAGCTGCTGGAGGATTGAAAAAACGGAATTGCCGAAAGAAGAAACAGGGGAGGGGACAGTGGATGCTGCCCCCTCCCCTGTGGCCATTACGGACGATAAAAACGAAAACTTACCCACCGCGGACCGGTTCACACCTTACTTCACACCTTACTGTAACGGCTCACGCAGAGGTCATGGTACAGAGCCACCTGTCCCTCGTCCACCAGCCAGCCCGACAGATGCAGGAAATTGCGCTGGGTGACGCTGATGCGGAAGGGATCATGAGTGTGGATGCCCTCCTGACGGCAGTAGGCATAGAGCCACTGGTCGGCGGTCATGCCGTCGGTGAGACAGCTCAGCAGCCGCCGCCCCTTATCGTGGATGGCGGCGATGTTGGCATCGATGACGGGGTCAAGCTCTGTGACGCTGGTCTTATGGGCCAGCACATAGGCCGGGCAGCGGAGACTGCGGAGGGACTCCATCACCGTCAGATCACGGGCAATGTGCATGATGGTGGGCAGCTTGAAGCGCTGCAGCTGCTCCGGCCCCAACAGGCAGTCTGCCAGATAGGCAGTGCCGTCGGGGGTAATGAAGCCCATCTGCCCGGCAGAGTGACCCGGCAGGGGCAGCAGGCCGAAACGGACGCCGCAAAAGTCCAGATGATCGATATCCGGAGAGATGAGAACGTCCGACAGGAAGCACTCCTCCGGAAACATGGACTGGATGGTGCCATAGGTGAGGGTCTCGTAGTTGGCCCGGAAGGCGGTGGCATCGGCGCAGATGGCGGCCTCGATCATGGGCATAGCGATAGGGCAGCCGTAGCGCCGGCGGAGATAGGCGGCGTTGCCCACATGGTCGTAGTGAGCGTGGGAGCAGAGGATCCCCTTGGGGCGCAGGCCGTGCTCCTCCAGCAGGGCGGTAAGGCCCTCCCGGTCAGAGGCGGCGATGCCGGTGTCCAGCAGGACAATGTCCGTATCCGTCAGGCGGTAAAAGGGGATCAGGGCCGTGGCTCCCACGGCGGCCCATGTATCTTTATGTATGTGCAGCAGCTCCATAAGGCGTCTCCTATCAGTTTCTTTTCGGTGAGATGGTACCATCTTCCGCCGGAAAATGCAAGGCGGGGAGAGAGGACGGAAAAAATTTTGCTTTTCCCTCTATGCAAACGGGAAAAAATAAGGTAAAATACTCCCAAGTATCACATACGGAGGAAGAGCAATGGACGAACCGAAGTATAAACGGGTGCTGCTGAAGATCAGCGGCGAGGCACTGGCGGGCGAGAAGCACTTCGGCCTGGACTTTCAGGTGCTGGGTCAGGTGGCGGACGTCATCAAGGAGTGCGTGAACATGGGCGTGCAGATCGGCGTTGTCATCGGCGGCGGCAACTTCTGGCGGGGCGTGAAGAACGGCGAGGGTCACATCGAGCGCACCCGTGCCGACCACATGGGAATGCTGGCCACGGCTATGAACTGCATGGCGCTGGCGGACGTGCTGGAGCAGAAGGGCGTGGACGTGCGCGTGCAGACGGCGCTGGAGATCCGGGCGGTTGCCGAGCCCTACATCCGCGCAAAGGCCATCCGCCATCTCGAGAAGGGCCGCGTGGTCATCTTCGGCTGCGGCATCGGCTCGCCGTTTTTCTCCA
>OFMX01001320.1_pt1 | contig 19293 bp, 19 predicted proteins | sample 1541901 | NCBI WGS metagenome assembly OFMX01 (sample SAMN04209222, study PRJEB22552) | human gut metagenome | biome: gut; material: feces | host: Homo sapiens | place: USA: Oklahoma | reverse complement strand
CTCGTGGCGCTCCACGACCTGGACTGCCCGTGGAGGCCGGGAGATCTGGAGCAGCGCAGCGGGCGCATCATCCGGCAGGGCAACCGCAACAAGGAGGTACACATCTACCGCTATGTCACGGAAGCCTGTCCCTTTTTTTGATCCCGCTCGTTATATAGGTAAATCCACAAAACAGCTAAACTAATGCGCGATGCTTTTCTGGTTAGCTGCGTGGAAATACAATGGCAGAAGTGTAATCGTAAAACTGAGATCGGCGGTGGAAATATGTGGCGTTCCCGAATTGGAAAAAGTGCTCATGTGCCTCGATATTGGTGCGGTTCTCAGATATGGAGGGGTTGCATCAAAATCGTTCATTTTGACGCATAAGCTGAATGATGGCTTATAGTCAGATTCAGATTATTCGCTATGTTATGAAGTAATACAGGTGCGGAGCGGTGATCCGCACCTGTATTACTTAAAATGCTGCGCATTCTAACGACGGTGCAAAAATGGATGTCATTGCTTCTTTTCGGTTCTACACACCATGTTCCTTGGTGCTTTCAAAAGTACGGAAACAGCTAAGAGTATATTTGTGGCAAGACACTTCCGCAGTGAAGTGTAACTTTTTTATGAAATAGCCTGCTCCCCCTTGATTTTCTTTTGATACCCCTTTACAATTAAGAGGGTATCATAAGAGGGTATCATAAGAGGGTATCAAAGGAGGATTCGCAATGGCTCTGCCAATCAACATAACCGACCTTATCAATCGCAGGGTGGTAGAAAATGCCCGCGTGGAATACAAGCGCAACTGGAACCCTGAGACGATTTGCACTCCATCTGTGCGTTTGCAAACGACATAGATAACTGGGGCGGAGGCTATATCATCATTGGCATCGAGGAAGAAAACGGAATGCCGAAGCTGCCGGTAGAGGGGCTTGAAAAGAGTTCCATTGACCGCATCAACAAAGAGCTTCTGCAAAAATGTAATCTGATCGAGCCGCGCTATATTCCCGTTGTCGAGCAAACTACTTTTGCCGGGGCTGACATCATTGTGCTGTGGATTCCGGGCGGGGATGCCCGCCCCTACAAGTGTCCGGTTGCGTTTCCAACAGAAAAATCCGCAAAGGCGGAAAAGGCGTTCTATATCCGCAAGCTCTCCAACTCGATCCGTGCAAACCAGCTTGAAGAAAAGGAACTGTTCATGCTTGCAAACAATGTTCCCTTCGATGACCGCGCCAACATGACCGCTAATGTGGAGGATATGCGCGCCAGCCTGATTTCGGAATATCTCTATGCCGTGGGCAGTGATCTTTACAGCGATTCTCTGAAGCGTCCGCTTGCGGATCTTGCTTCTGATATGCGGTTGATTGGTGGACCGAGCGAGATGCGCAAGCCCCTGAATGTTGGGCTGATGTTTTTTAACGAGCGACCGGATGATTTTTTCGGCTACGCCAGAATCGAGGTTGTCGATAAGCCCGATCCCACAGGCATTGGCATGACGGAAAAGGTCTTTACAGGGCCGCTGGATCGTCAGCTTCGTGATGCGCTCAGCTATATTCAGAATTATATCATCAAGGAAAAGGTCACAAAAGTACCCGGACGCGCGGAGGCAGAGCGCATTTACAACTACCCCTATGCGGCAGTGGAGGAAGCCCTATCCAACGCCGTATACCATAAATCATATCAGATTGGCGAACCAATCACGGTGTCGGTCACGCCGGACAGAATGGAGATCACCAGTTTACCCGGACCGGACAGAACGATTCCAGCAGAAGATATTGCCAACCGCAAAATGGTATCTCGGAGGTATCGCAATCGCCGTATCGGAGACTTCCTGAAAGAGTTAAAACTTGTGGAGGGACGCAATACCGGCATTCCCACAATTCTACGCGCAATGCGGCAGAATGGCTCTGAACTTCCAAACTTTGAAACCGATGACGAGAGAACCTACCTTACGGTGATTCTCCCTGTTCAGAAGTCCTTTCTTCGTCGGGAGAAAGAAAATTCGCAAAAAACCAAAACTCGCAAAAGTGTTTCTGATATTAAGCAACTTATTCTTGCTATACTGTCCAAGGAAAAGGAACTGTCCACGCCCGCCCTTGCAGAGCAAATGGGATATGTAAAGGTGACATCTGCGGTAATCAAGGCTGTGCGGGAACTCATGGAGTCCGGCAAAATTGAGTACACGGAGCCGGACAATCCGCGCAGCCGCAATCAAAAGTTACGGCTTACGGATTCGGGACGCAAGCATGACTGACCGCGAACTGACCGGCAAGGTACATTCCGCCGTGTATCATCAATGTCAGCGCCGGGGCTACGCTGCGCCGGTGGATGTGCTTATGGAGATCGGCGTACTGCTGAAGGAGAAATACGAGGACTGGCGGCGCGGGCGCATTGATTATCTGGAGCGCGTCTGCACCGTCAACCTCCGCAAGCTCTCTTTCATCATGCGCGAGATACGGGCATACGCGCAGAAAAGCGGCCTCAAGCCCTCCGTGACCGTATATAAGCAATGGGCGGTCAAGAAGAAATCCGGGCAGGGGCATAAGCCGGTGATCCGGCTGCGCTTCAGCAAGAGCGGCGACCCCGACATCGAGCGGCGGTACTCCACCCACTTCGTCGATGCGAAGAAAATCGCGGAGCTTAAAGCGCAGCACATAACGGAAGCCGCAACCAACGCGGCTGAGCCTTTTTCATTTGTTGCTTACAGGTCAAGAGGACGAACATAATATTTGACGAAGGCTGCAAGAAGCGCTAGCCATTTGGATTCCGATACCACCTGTTTGGGATTCCCCAACGCCCTTCATTAAACGCGGAATTTCATCCTGTGGCTACACGTTCTGACGAAAGCTGATAGATTGCCGGAAACTTTGTAAAATGCGACCTGACGAAGTTTTCGGGTTACGCTGAGAGATATTACGGGTTTCAATCAGTACGACGGCATACCGTAGCCCAAAATCTGGGGATTACTTGCTGCATACTGCCGCCTGCGGCAGCTGTCAGAAGTATTCCCTTCGATGGTATATACATAGCCGTTCTCGCTTTTTTCTACGATTCCGGTATGGTCAGGTAGGCCATCTACGTCCCAGTCGAAGAAGATTATCATTCCCGGTTCTGGCGTAACGCTCCTTTCTGCCCATTGGTTTCTGGCTTTGAACCATTGCACACCGGCACTGCATCCGGAAAACTTGGGAATGATCGTATCCAGATATCCACACTTATTAGCGCACCAGCTCACAAAGCAGGCACACCATTCTACACGCTCTGTAAATCCGTACCAGCGCCAGTAGATTTCCCCGCCCACATTGCCGATTTGCAAAGCAGCAACCTCTACGATCAGTTGGGAAGTGTCCGGGTCATAGAAGATTTGTCCCAGAGGATAGTAGCGCAGCACATGAGGCACATAGTCCATATCCCCATAGCTGCTCCAGCCGCATGCTTCAGCAGTTTTCAGAGAAAACTCTACGGCATTGGCTTTGGAATACTCCCCGTATTTGTTCATCGCCCAAGTGATGTACCCCTGACCATAGTTATAGCCTTGCAGAGCCAGCTTGATGGCATCCATATCCACCGGGCTTTCGCACTGGGCAATTTGCAGGCAGTCCGCAAGATTCTGAATTCCCACATTTATAGAGTATTCCGGATCAGTGATAGAGCCGGGTGTGTGTGGATACAGCGTGTTAAAATTACACTCAGAACACTGCATAGGGTCACTCCCCCGCCCTCCTGATTCCTGCATCATCACCGCCTCAATCAGGAGCACATAATCCGATATTCCGTGTTCCCTGGCATACTTCTGTATGATCGGTTCATAGGCTTTGACCTCCTCGCTGACTGGCAGGATTTCCATATCATTCTCATCGCTGGCAAGTATCATACCGGCGAAGCACATAATAACCAGAACAATCACCAGAATCAGCACAGTTCCACCGCCAGTGGCAATGACAGAAATCAATTCCTGCATGGCCTGTGCGATTGCTTTCGCGGCTTTGGCGGTATAGGCAGCTGCCTTCCTCGCAAGTGAGGCCGCCGATTTTGCTGCCGCCCGGGTTCTTTGTGCTGTTCTGGCAGCTTCAACAGAAGCTTTCTTAGCTGTCTCAACTGCGGACTGCGCAGACTTTATGGCTGTACTTCTTATGTGTTCCACGGCTTTCACCGTGGAGTCTGCTGTTTTGACGGTGCGCTGAGAAGCCTTGATTGTGATACGCTCTGTGGATTTTACTGTCTGATTTGCAGTATTCTTTTCCACAGTAGAACGGAAACCGTGGGGTATTTTATCTTCGTTGAACACCTGCGGCGTAGAAGAAGCAGTCCACGGAGAATCCCGTTTGGCTTTCAAATCATCCTTAGCTGAAGCAACTTGCTTATTCCGAATTGTTTCTTGTTTTGGAACCGTTGCGTCGGAGCCAACCCTAGAATGTCCACCGCTGCCAGAGAAAACAGCCCCATCGGAAGAAACCTGATGGGGCTGCTGTGCGTTGGTAGGATTTCCGTTGTCAGGAGATACCTGTAGGCTGCCCGCTGTAGACTGTGCTGCCGACTGTCGAGACTGCTTCTTGTGGTGCAACACCTTGTGTCCCACCATATCCATCTGATGGGCAACCTCTCGGGCTATGGTTTCCGCGCTTTCTTCCAATCTGTCCGAAGCATATTCCTCACCGCTGCCCTCCGAAGAACAAACGCTGTGTTCCGCCTTATCCTTGGCCTGCACATAGGCATCCTTCATCCGCTGTCCAGCGAGAGCGCTACGGTCAATGGTCTTAATGGTGCTGGATACCACATCACTGGTTTTGATATCAGGCATTGCAATCTACCCGCCCTTTGGCAAACAACCCCTCACCGGGTTTGGTGGTAATGAGCTTATACAGTTCTGTATTGGCTGGGAATCTGTTGACGAAAGGAACCAGCGCACTGCCATAGCGCATCAGGCCGCAGCCTGCTTCTGAGCCGTTTACATAACTCATCTGTTCCGGGGAGATGTTCAGAAGTTTGGAAAGCCGCTCCTGATCGGATTCTGCCTGATTCAGCATGACAACAAATTCGGAGTTGGATACCATGGTGCTGGCCTACACGGAATCCAGCATATATTCCACATTTTGGGTGATAGCACAGGGGGCCGCATTCCGCTTACGGAACTGACGCCATGCGGAAGTGAAAAAGTTGCCGCTGTATTCATTCTCATAGGCGATGTGAAATTCATCCACGAAAATGTGGGTTTTCTTCCCGTGCGCCCAGTTGTAGTTGACCCGGTTGATCATGGCATCAGTGATGGTGACGAACCCCGGCTGCTTCAGCTCCTCACCCAAATCGTGGATGTCATAGGACTGAATACGGTTTTTGGTATCCACATTGGTTTCATGGGCGAAGATATTCAGAGAGCCGGAGGTATACAGCTCCATGGTAAGGGCCAGATCCCGTGCTTCCTGTTCCGGCTGCTCCAGCAGCTTTTCCCGCAGGGTACAGAGGGTTGGGACTTTGCCGGTCTTTTTCTGCTCCTGAAGTACCAGCGCCACACAGCGGTCAATGATGGACTTGTGGTGTGCCCGGATACCGTCAGGGTCGATCTGCTTCAAAAGGGACATGATAAACTGGGATTTGAACGCCACCGGGCTCCCCTCTCCATAACCTTCTTCCATAGCCATGGCATTGAGCCAGTCAGAGCCGCCCACCGCAAAGCACATGACAGCGCCGCCCAGCGCCTTGACCAGCGGCGTATACTCCCCTTCCGGGTCCAAAATAATTATGTCATCCTTCGTAGACAAGGCAATGGCCACAATCAGCAGCTTGGCAAAAAAGGATTTGCCGGAACCGGGGATACCCAGCAGCATCATGGACTGGTTCAGCAGGTTTTTCATATTGCACAGAATCAGGTTATGGGAGATTGCATTCTCCCCAAAGTAAATTCCTCCCGGCTCCTGAATTTCCTGCACCTTGAAGGGCATGAACACCGCAAGGCTCTCGGTAGTCAGGGTGCGGAAGGTATCAATCTTCCGGGTGCCAATGGGCAGCGCCGTGTTCAGACCGTCAAGCTGCTGATACCGCAGCACCGCCATCTGGCACATATGGTCTGCTGCAACCTTTAGCAGCGCATCGGTGTCAGCATCCAGTTCCGCCTTGGTATCCGCAAGATGGACGATGGTCAGCACCGACAGCATCATCCGCTGGTCACGGGAGGTCAGGTCGGTCATATACTCCTTGGTCTCCCGGCGCTGCTGTTCCATATCGTAGGGGACGATGGCAGAAAAGTTATTGTTGGCATTCTGCCTGCGCTGCCAGTTGGTGATGTTGGTTTCCACCCCGAGCATCTTCCGCTCCACTTCCTTAACCGCTTCGTCAGTAGCAACAGGAATGATGTCAATGGAAAGCATCATGTTTCGGCTCTGGTCGGTAAGTTTGGTGACAAGCTGATCGGAAATGAAAGACGCATAATCCTTGAGGTAAATCACCCTTGCGTACTTGCCGCCCAGCATTAAATAATCGCTGTGCTTCTCGATAGAATCCGGGCAAATGTAGTCCCGGAAGTCATGCCCCTTACGCATCATATCCCTGGCATCGAAATGGAAATACACCTCTTCGCCGCTGCGGTAAAAATCGTGCAGTACCCGGAGTTTTTCTGTTGTATCCATTTCTGTGGCCTTGGCTCCAAGTGCGGCAAAACGGGCGGTCAGCTCTGCGCCCACACGGGCAAAGTAGGCTCTGGCATCCTCAATATTCTTCTTACAGACAGATACTGTAACATACTTCTCTTGAATGATGCCGTTGCCGCCCGTGGCCTTGCTCATGATGACATCGTTGTACTCCATACGGTAGTAATCCAGATAATCATTTTTCAGCCGCATCAAAACCGTATCTGCAAAGTTTTTACGATTGAGAAGCCGGTTGTTTACGGTTATTTTTGTGGTAGCACTGCAATCCAGACTGTTAATCAGTGCTGCATACGACAAAAACAGCTTTTTTTGTGCGTCCTGGGATGCAACCATATAGTTGATATCCGTGAACTTAAACGTCTTGACATATCGGTTTCCGGCGAGGAAAATCCCATCATTCCACATACGCTTAATCGGTATGACATCCTGCACCCGTTTCGGGACACGGTACGGCTCCTGATCTTTTTTCATCACCTGCTTAATCGCTTTCATGCTGTTTTCTGGCCTCCTTTTCGTGTTTCGCAATGGTGTCTTTCATAATCTCATAGTAAAGATTTGTGGGCTGGAAACGAATAACCTTCGGTTCCAGAATCTCCGAACGGAACCAGACCCACAGGAATTTCTCTGCGGGCATCCCGTGGTAGGATACAAAGCCCAACGCTGCAAAGGGAGCGGCACCGATCATGCACACCCAGGATACCCCTTCCGTGCCCAGAATGGGATTGAGCCAGAAGTACAGTCCTACCGCCGCACCGACTGCCAATAACGAACAAAGGGTCTGCCGCAGGGACAGACCCAGGAACATGGATTCGTGGTAGTCACGAATCTCCCGGTTGATTTTGATTTCCATAAACTCCTCCTTATAAGCCCATCATTTCCCGTACTACCCGGTCAGCCATTTTCACGGTGCCGACGAGAATCAGCATATTGAACACCAGTTCTCCCACATAGCTCCAGACCATAGATACCGCTGCGGCGTTGGGATCGACCACCGGGGGCGAAGCGGCGAACAGGGAGAAGATGATGCAGCCCAGTACGATGATGGCTCCCTCCAGGCAGACCGCCGCATAGGATTTGATGAACGAGATACCGATGCTCTGGGTCGGTTCTCCGGCAAAGGCGGACAGCGGTACAGGGGCAATAGCGGTGTAAAGGTACAGCTTGAAGAAGCGTCCGTACACCGTCATAATCATCACGAAAGACAGCACGGTTATCAGCAGTCCACCAATCAGCGTCACTGCCCAGAGCGGAATAGATTCAAAGAATCCACAGTCCTCCACGGCGGAGATGATCTCCGTTGGCAGGACAACGGTTTGCACGGAACCAAATCCGGCTGCGGACATGATGGTGGATACCAGTCCCTGGGCAATGGAGAACAGGGCGTTCATCAGCTCTAGCCCATAAGTGACCGCCGCCTTTGCGATGGCAAAGCGGACGAACACTTTGATTGCTACCTCCGGGCGTTTCAGGTCTGCAAAGCTGCCGCAGGTTTTCATCACGCCTATGACAAAGAACAGCACCACCAGAGCCAGTCCAACAGCCTGAACAGCACCATGGATGCCAACCATGACATTCCAGATGATGCCGCCTTTGAAGGATTGGGGCGATTGTGTTACCAGTGTCCAGATTTCCGCCAGCTTTTCATTCCATGTTTCCAGCACATTTTGCAGGTTCTGGACAACCCAATTATCCGACATTGTTTCAACTCCTTGCTTTGGATATAGAAAAAGTCCCTGTTCAGCTTGGTGTGAACAGGGACATAGCGAATTGTTTATTGGTTGTTCGCCTGAAATCTTGCTGCAACTTCCTCGTGGTTGTTTTCACGCAGGAACCGCTTGATAAGGAAACCCATGAAATACGGGAACGTATAAAACTTCCCGTTGAAACCGATGTTCCGATTTGCCAGCTTGATACCATAGCGGATATCGGAATATTTGTCCTTGCTGATCAGCGCATTCAGAGAGGGAGTGGAGCCATCAATAGCCTTTACCTCAACAGGAATCAGAGAATTCGCATCCCGAACAAAGAAGTCCATTTCCAGGGTTCCTCTGTCATTTCGGTAGAAATAGAGAGCATATCCCTGTTTCGCAAGCATATCCGCAACAACATTTTCATAGATGGCACCCTTATAGGTGTTGAAATTCTTATTGTTGCGAAGATCTTCCTGTACCTCCTCGTCCAGAGAACCTATGAGCAGACCCGTGTCCCGGAAATAGATTTTGTAGTTGTCCGGGTCATAGTTGCCTTTCAGCGGCAGCTCCGGCAGTTCCAGACAATGACAGACATTGATGATTCCCGCATTGTCCAGCCATTCCGTTGTGCCGACATAGTCCCGATTTCTGGCATTCCGGGCAATCTTGGAGATTTGGAACTTCTTGTTGTCTTTTCCCAGAAAGGCAGGAATCTTGCGGTACACACTCAGAATTTTGCCTTTGTCCAGACCACCGGCATACTTTGTAATGTCTTCCTCATAGTCCAGAAGAATTTGCTTCTGCATTTTCAGGGTTCCGCTGTAATGTTTCTGCTTCACAAAGGTAAAAACGATGGCGGGCATACCGCCCAGCACCATGTATTCCCGGAAGTTTTCCAGCATCACATCAAACTCCGTTTTCGTCAGGGGTGTCAGCGAAAGCATACTCTGGTACATGGATTCGATTTGGGATTCCCTATAGCCCTTGGCCCACAGAAATTCTTCAAAATCCAGAGAGTACATTTCCACATCTTCCTTATTTCCGACGCTATTGGATTCAATCTCGTTGTAGTTGATGCCCATGAGAGAGCCGGAACAGATCACATCGAAGCGACCATCCAGACGGAAGGATTTCAGGCTCGTGGCACAGTTGATGCAGTCCTGCAGCTCATCAAAGAAGATCAGCGTTTCACCGGGAATAAACTCAAAGTCAGGATTTCGCAGGGAGATGTTTTTGAGAATGGTATCCACCTCAAATCCGTCGTCAAAAATATCCTTGTACTGCTTTTGCAGAACAAAGTTAATTTCCACCAGGGACTTGTAGTGACCCTCGGCGAAATGCTTGATCGCCTCCGTTTTACCAACCTGTCTGGCTCCTTTAATGATCAAAGGCATATGGTCGGGCGTATTCTTCCAATTCACAAGTACGGTATCAATTTTCCGCTTTAAGCGTTCCACAATGCTCACCTCGTTTTTGGGTTAGCATTACTGTATCACAAAATTCCGATGTTTTCAATACCACATTTCACAAAATTACACAATCGTAAGATGACAATTTCACAAATTTCCTTATAATGCAGCGGACAATTTCACAGTTCTTCCTTTTAGCCGGTAATCAGGGTCAGGATTTCCTTGGCAAAAGTGATGATAACGCCACCGGCAAGAGTCAGGAAGCCGTTGGAGCGCTGGGACGGGTCGTGGGACTGAAAAGACAGGCCAACCTGCACAATGCCCCAGCCCAGCAGGATCATGCCCACAGCACGGATCATGCCAAAGATGAAGTCGGACAGGTTGTTGACAACGGTGAGGGGGTCTCCGCCGGTTGCAGAGGCGGTCAGCACCATGCTGGAACAAATCGTGGCAGTCACCACCACGGCGCAGTAGCGGCGGAAGCCCTTCTTCACATGGGACGGCATGGGCAGCTTCTGGGTATTCTTTTCCTTCTTGGTGCTTACGATGTTCTTAATGAGGTTCTTCATTTTGTTTTCCTCCAGATAATAATTCCACTTCGATTTCCTCGTCGGAAAGTAGCTCAAATTCGATTTCAGATAGGTTGACATAATTCTTCTCTTTGCCTGTAATGGCAGCAACAGACAGGCTTCCCACGGACAGCTCTGTGCCGCCGTGGACATAGGGCGCACCTCCTTTCTCAGGGGTGAACCTCACATTTGGATGGTTCAGCAGGTCGTATTTTTCATCCATGATGGGCATTTCCCCTCGAATGAACAGCAGCGCATACCGATTGTCCAGCATCCGCACCTCCGCCGCATCCAGCAGCTCCCGCCCGGTGATCTGCCAGTTGGTGGAATAGTTGCCGCTGCGCCCGGAGCTTTTGCCGTAGGTGTTCAAATTGATGGTCTGCTTGCCGAGGTAGGATTCCGCAATCATTTTGTGGGTGCCGGTTTCATTGCCGCCCAGATACAGAAACTCGTCGCAGTTGCCCAGTATGGACTCCCATTGCTTTTCAAACAGGTTCTTTAGCTGGGCAATATTCTGAATGATGATGGACACGAACACATTCCGGGAGCGCATGGTCGCCAGCAGCTTGTCAAAGTCATCCGGTAGGCTCACATTGGCAAACTCGTCCATGAGAAAATGGACGGGAACCGGCAGCGCCCCCTTGTACTTATCGTCCGCCAGCCGGAATAGCTGCTCAAAGGTACAGCTATAGACCATACTCACAAGGAAGTTGAAGCTCACATCGTGATCGGGGATCAAGGCGAACAACGCTACTTTCTTTTCTCCCAGCGATGCCAGCTCCAGCTCATCGGTGGCAGTCAGGGCCGCAACGCTGGCAAGGTTGAACTTTTCCAGTCTCGCCGCCAGGGTGATCTGAATAGATTTCAGAGTTTTGGCGCTGCCGGAATGGTAGTCCTTGTAATACTTCGCGGCGATATGGTCTGGGTTTCGCATTTCCAGTCGTTCAAAGAGTTCATCCAATGGGGACTGATAGGTGTCATCATCTTCCCGGACTTCACCGGCTCGCAGCATTTCCATGACCATAGGGAAATTCTGTTCCTCCTCCGGGGCTTCATAGAGAAGATAAAAAATGATGGCAGACAGCAGCATGGATGCCGCCGTGTCCCAGAAGGGATCATTGGACTGGCTCCCCTTGGGGGTGGTGGCTTTGAACAGGCTGGTCACCAGCTTTTGGACATCGTTATCCGTTTGAAGATAGGCAAAGGGATTAAAGCAGTGACTTTTCTCCATGCTGAGCAAATCCAGCACCTTGATTTCATAGCCCCGCATTTTGAGGAAGGTTCCCGTCATGCGCAGCAGCTCCCCCTTGCAGTCCAGTACAAAATAGGATGAACAGGCTTGCAGAAGATTGATGAGGGCATAGAACCGGCTCTTGCCGGAACCGCTGCCGCCAACCACCACGGTATTCAGATTGCGGCGGTGCTTCCTGCCTTCCAAACCCATGCGGACGTGCTTGGTAAATACCTTATTTGCTTCCGGGTTCTTTGCCTGATACTTCTTATTCACGGTGGTAGCGCTGCCCCATTTGGCGGAGCCGTGTTCCTCTCCCCTGCGGTAATTGCGCCGGGAGGACAGGGCAACACCGATTCCCAATCCATAAATCAGCAGAAAAATAAGGGCAGTCTTTTGACTGTCCCCACATAGCTCAATATGAAATGGAGCCTCCATTGCTTTGGGGAAGTGCTGCACAATCTCAGGTAATCCTCCGGATACGGCAGGCGCAATCAACAGTGCCAGCCACACCACCGGAATGATGCCAAGGACGCACAGAATTTTTATGGTGCGCCGTTCATCGTTCTTCACGGGACTTACCCCTTACCTTTTTGGTGGGAGCATCAATGGCTTTCAAGAGCACCTCGTCCACAATATCCGTGGGTTGCTCCTCCCCTATCAGGTCATTTCGCATTTCATTCAGAGCATTGATGACCACCCCATGCTCATACCTGTCCAGGGTCAGAACACGCTTTTCTTCCTTTGACATGGCTTACCGCTCCTGTTCCCTGGATTTGGGAGTGCGGCTCTGCTCCAAGGCACGGTACATTCTGGTGGAGATTTAGTTCGCAGCGTCCCGGATTTCTGTCAGGGTCTCCCGCACCTGCTGGGGGTTACACTCCCGGAAGGATGCGGGCAGGCGGCTGAAATTGTAATCTGACACATCCACCCCATACCGCTTACACAGAAGATAGGAAGCGCTGTAGGCGGCAAAGGCGGCGTCACTGCGGTTATAATCCTGCCGCATCCCGGCAAGTTCAGCATGCGCCAGTTCCTTGGACACGCTGCGGAAAATATCCTCCACACCCATGCCCCGGCACACAAAGATTACCTGCTGATTGTGGTCATACATGGCACCCATGCTATTGGGCAGGGAGTCCACCGTCTGAATGGGAACGGGGGTGCGGTTAATCAGGGCTTTCAGTAGTACCCGGTCATCCAGCTTTACAGTGGGAGCAGAGCGCACCCGCCCTCTGGTCTGGGAAACATCGTAGACCCGTTTTACATCAAAAGAGGTGCCACGGGTGCCGTCATCCCGGTCATATTCCCTGCCCGGTTCCAGGATCTTAACACTTCGGGGCTTGCGCTGGATGGACACCCCGGCTTCCTTCCAACCGTCGAAATCCTTGAGCTGGGTGGCTTCCGGCATCTGCGCCAGAATCAGCAATGCATTTGTAGGCGTATACCGGCTGAACCGGGATTGCACATCCAGATACTGCCGGAATTTATCCCCATCTTTGCTGACCTCTGCTGCGGTGGAATCGGCAAGGGCGTAGAGTTCCTTGCGCTCCTCCTGCTTTTTCGCCGCCCATGCTTCCTTGTCAAAGGGCTGGTCGCTCCATCTGGAATTGCTGCTCTGACCGCTGAAAATATCATCGAAATTGCTCATAGATTACCTCGCTTTCACTTTGGGCTTCTTCTTGCCCGGATTTTGGTGCATATTCATCGTGGGCAATGGCTGTTTGTTGGGTCTGGCAGTTTCCTGCTGTTTGGGAGCCTCCGCCTTTTCCTGCCGTGCTGCCTTGATTTCTCGCAGTTCCTCTCGGACGGAGGGGCGGGATTCCTTAGCAGTACCCTCGGCGGTTTTCCTTTGCATCCCGGAGGTAGGCGCGGACGGAGGGCTTTTTTCCGTCTTTGCCGCCGTAGGGTTTTTCGGGGACGGTGGCTCCTTCTGAATGGGCGCACCCAGCAGCTCCTCCAAAATCATATCATCCGCATTCTTTTGGGGTGCAGCCTTTTGGGGATCGGCAGGGGCAGATTCCTTTTCCTGACGGGTCTTTTCAATATCATGCTTGATGGATGCTGTATCCACAGTAGCCAGCTTGAAGCGTTCCACGATCCGGTTGATCTTGGAAGCGTCCTCCGCCCGCACCATCACATCTACCATGCCGTCAGCGGATTTCTCCTTACCCCGGAGGGCGCAGTAGACAACACCGTACCGCTTTGTCTCCTGGGCGAAGCGTTTCAGATGCTCCTCACTGATGGTGAACACCTTCAGCTCCTTGCCGCTTTTCAGCATGGCGCTGAGCCGCTGATGCCCCTTGGTCTTGTTCCTGTCGGCGTTCTTTGCAATGGTGTAGAGCGCTGCTGCGATATTTTTTGCCGCAGAGCCGGTGAGCTTCAGGGCAACCTCCGTACCCTCCAAACTCATTCTAACGATTTGCTCTGCCGCATCGCCTGAATTGGTCATGTTCGGTTTGCTCCTTTCTCTGAGAATAATTTTCCTCACGGACTTTCTGAATGTGTTCCAGCAGAACGCCGGAACGGACAGCTATACCGTTACATAATTTCACCTCCTTGCGAAGCTCAGACAGTTCCTTGGAAAGCGCGGAAATCGCAGTGCTGACCTCAGCAGACGCCGCTTCATCCGACTTCACAGTGACAGTACGCTGTTTTCGGTAAAGCTGCTTTCGCCGTGAAGTCACATCCGAAATCCTGCTTTCCAATTCACTTTGATATGAAGAAAGCTGCTGAGCGGTATCAATCCGATGCGTCGCCAGCAGCCTTGCTTCCTGTGTGATGGCATCCAGCTTGATGAGATCCTCCCTAAGAAGAAAGTGGAGCCGTTTGTGATTCTGCTTCTTCTGCCGGGGGAACGCACCCAGCAGGTAGCAGTAGTGAAAATACAATGCCCGGAAGCCAGTCGCCTTTTGGCGTGACCGCCAATTTCCGGACACACGGTAATGTTTGATTTTTGGGGCAGGCTCCGGCAGAGGTCTTGCGGCGCGGGTCTGTTCCAGAATTCGCCTGCGGATGCTGTCCAGCGTGTAAGATTCACCAAAGTTTCTGGCAAGGCGGACAAACCGCTCCTTCCCCGGTGGTCTGACGGAAATATCCTTGCCCGCCTTGACTTCGTAACCTTTGCGGTGGAGGTTCTCAAAAAACTGGCGCTCGGTCATGGATTGGCGAATAACCTCATCAATGTCAGAACGGACAATCCCTCGCCAAGTGGGGCGCTGCTCCTGCTCTGCCCGCCATTCTCCGTAGTGCTTGCCCTTTCCGGGCTGGGGATTCTCAATAACGGACAGACCATATTCCCGGCACAGGGCATCCGAAACTGCCTGCAAATCGAGGTAGTCCTTTGCGGTGCGGTGGTACTTGATACCATCCACAAAGGACACCGTATTCAGCACAAAATGATTGTGAAGATGGTTCGCCTTATCCAGATGGGTGGCAACAACCACCTGATACCGGTCACCCCATAAACTCTGCGCAAGCTCCACACCGATCTTGTGCGCTATCTCCGGGGTGGCTTCTCCGGGGGCAAAGGATTGGTAGCCGTGGTAGGCTATGGTTCCGTCCTCCTTGCCGAAGCGTTTCTTGACAGACAGCATTTCCGCACGGGCGGTAGCCGGGTGGCAGTTGACCCCCGATACAAAGCGTTCCACCACATCGGAATCCTCCTTGTGCTGTTCTGTCTTTCTGCTGTTCACGGCATACGCAATCACATCGTCCAACCCCTGACACTCCCGCTCCGTCATATCCCCGTTATCATAGAATTCCGGGTTGGCAGTCTTTTCGGGATTCTCAACATAGACCACCACTTTGCCCAGCCAGCCGTTGACCCGCCAGATGGATGTGACAGCCATTGCCTACCACTTGATGGGGCGGGGAGACACAACAGCTTAGCTCGCATGGAATCACCCCACTTAATTTGACTGGTATCGTACCATACGCGCAGATTCAATTTATTCAGTTCCTTAACGAATTCGTCAGCGAAGGATTCCTTGTCCTCCCATGCGTGGGAAACAAAAACATCATACTGTACATCCTCGGTTGCAACTTCAGTGCCTGTATTGCTACTGCGGACATTATTAGGAATTGCCAGCCCTTGTAACTGAGAAATCCGTTCTTCATAGCTTTCCTGCATACGTTTCAGCTGGTTTGCCTGGTTTATTGGGGGCGTTATACGGTCTGGGTGTTGCCCACCATGGAAGCTGCCGAGAACTCCGATGCTGAGCAATACGACGCGAAGCCTGTCATTTATCTTTACCCGGAGAAGGAAACTGAGGTCACTGTGAAATTGAACTATGCCGGAGAACTGACCTGCACATATCCTGCCTACAATGACGGCTGGAAGGTTTGCGCCAGTCCCGACGGCACATTGACAGACGCCGATGGGCAAACGTACAACTACCTTTATTGGGAGGGCGTAAACAGCGTTGTTTATGATTTTTCCGAGGGCTTCTGCGTAGCCGGAAGCGACACCGCCGCTTTTCTGGAGAACACCTTGAACCAGTTGGGACTTACCCGGAAGGAAGCAAACGAGTTTATCGTTTACTGGCTGCCGTTGATGAAAGGGAATCCTTACAATCTCATTGCATTTCAGTCTGACAGCTATACACAAGCGGCGCAGCTATCCATTGAGCCAGCACCCGATACGCTGCTGCGGGTATTTATGGCGTGGAAGCCGCTTGAGAGCGCCGTGGATATTTCTACGCAGAACCTCACCGCCCCGTTACGCACCGGCTTCACGGCAGTGGAGTGGGGCGGCTGTCAAGTTAAGTAATCGTTGGAGTTAAAGAATGTCAAACTTCATTCGCAGGAGGACTGTTATGAACACAAAAACAAAGCAAGGCGGGCTTGGCATCGTATCCATCCTGACGATGGTATTCATTGTTCTGAAACTGTCAGGCGTGATTAAGTGGCACTGGATATGGGTGCTTTCGCCAATCTGGATTTCCGCATTGACTGCTGTTGTCCTCTTTGCCGGTATTCTGGTTGGCGGAAGGCTAAAAAAGGGCAAGTGGTAATATGCTGTCAGGAATTTCAAAATCCCTTTAGGAACTAAAGGACGCACGTCAACACTCTCCCATCGGGAGTATTGTGCGTCCTGCGGAGCTTCATTCCCGGTAAGCAGAAGAAAACTGCCAGACCGAGAATGCTTCGTCACTTCGTTCCGTCAAGGGAACTGCACTCCCTCGTGGACTTGCCGTCCGCAAACAGTATAAAATGCTGTTCGCCGCCAGCAAGTTTAAAAACGAAAACTGGATTTTTGTAGGAGGTGATTATATGAAAAAATGGATAGCAGCAACCCTCTGTCTTGCGCTCGTATTCCTATTAGTCAGTTGTGGAAATCCGAAAAGCGGCGATTGCCCTGCGACTATAATGGTAAATGGGACAAATTACTATTCGACCGGGAATGCTGTTCCTGTTGAGGTGGATGAAAGTGCCATTCAATACACTACCTCTTATGCAGAGGATGGTGTTCCGAAAAAGGATGGAGAAGCAAATTTCAACAGAGACACTGGAAATCCTTATGCCGTTCTTGAAGGTGGTATGGTAGTTGTACTCATTGATAATGAATGGATAGAGTTCAAATCAAAGTAACCTACTACCCCACAACCGAATACCGAACATCAGACCGTTGGCTCGCGCCCTGTGCGTACAGTCAGAGGTCTTTTTTTACCCAAAATCAAGAAAGGAGCTACCACCCATGACGAAGAAGAAAACGCCGCAGGACGGCAAGCAAGGCGGCGAAAAAGTGCGGCGTATGCGGCACGAGTAGAAGCGTTCACAAAAATCTGCTATAATTTTTTGAAGAAATTTTGAAAATCGTGAAACCAAATCCGGTTTTTGTCGGGATATATAGTGAAGGAACCTGACAGCAGATGAGAAAGGAGGTTCGCCCATGCAGGATGAAATGATCGTTGACTTATACTGGAAAAGAGATGAGAGTGCCATCAGCGAAACGGAGCGGAAATATGGGCGGTATCTTTCAAAGATCGCCTACAATATCCTCTCCGACTGGGAGGACAGCAAGGAACCCGTCAACGATACCTACTTAAAGGCGTGGAACTCCATGCCGACGCACAAGCCCGGTGTTCTCTCCACCTATTTAGGAAAAATCACACGGCAGCTATCCATTGATGCGTTCCGCACACGCAACAGGGATAAACGGAAGCACTCGGAATATGCAGTCTCTCTTTCCGAGCTGGAGGATTGTATTTCCGGCAGCGAAACCACGGAGCAGAGCATAGAATTGAAACTGCTTGCGGAAGCGATCAATACCTATCTCTACACACTCCCGGCAGAAGCACGAAACACTTTTGTCGGCAGATACTACTTTGCGGATCCTATCCGAGAAGTCGCAGACTACTACGGCATGAGTGAACCGAAGGTCAAGAGTATGCTCTACCGAACGAGGCAAGGTTTGAAAGAATTCTTGGAAAAGGAGGGCTATGAGCTATGAAGAAAGAACACATCAGTGACGCTTTGAATATGCTGAACGATGATATTATCGAGGAAACCAACAATGTCCGCACCAATGCGAAGCCGAAGCGCAAGTGGGTTAAATGGGGAGTTGTTGCAGCCTGCCTGTGTCTGGCGGTGACTATCGCCATTCCTGTGCTTCACCATAAGGGCGGTCCTGACACCCAAGACCCCGCGCAGAACATTGCCGCACTTGAGTACAACGGCAAATTTTACGAGGCTGTCAAACTTCCGGAGGTGCTTGAGAAGTATGGTCTGCCGCCTGAAATCACCGCCGATATGGCTGGCGAACACATTTCCTACCTGAAATCTGACGGAGGCATTGGCTATAAAAGCACTGTCAGCCAGACTGACATCGAGCTATACCGGTATGCACCTGCTGTTTGTGATGGCGTATATGTTCTGCGAGACGGTGACACATGGTATGCCGCGCTGTTCTGCAACTTCTATCAGTTTGACAGCAACACAAACTGTTCGTTCACCGAGCTTTATCGCGTGTATGGTATTGAGAGCGCAGACGATATTGCATCCATTACAGAAATGAAGTGGAACAATGAACAAGAAGTTGGCTCACCGGTAACAAATCGGCAGGAAATCACTGAGTTCTATCACATGACGATTACACTTGTGAGTTATGGAAACGATGACTTCCAGACGGAAGTATTTGATGGTATCCCCGAAGAAAATCAACAGGAAGCGCACACTGCTTTTGCCGATGATCGAAGAAATCTCCGAATCGAAACCGCCTCTGGCTTGCGCTTCTTTATCGCCTTCTATCCGAACTATGACTGGATTGAGGGCGGAGGCACAATGTCCTATTTCAAAATTGATAACCAGATGCACGGATGGATTGAGAGAAATTTGAACAGATAACAGTTGAAGTATATAAATATTAGAAAAGAGCAGCTATTTTCGCCTCCGTTTCTCATAAGGGTCTGGGACATCCCAGCAAGTAATTTTGACTGTTCGGGCAAGGGGCCTGAACAGCGCAAAATCAGCAAGCGGGTACTCGCTTGCTGTGCTTGCTGACTACTTCGTACCCCCGTATTTCCCCCTCTACCCATACTACAATCCGGGCGGGGTGTTTTGGCCAGATTTCGGAGGATTTTTTCAAAAAACATCAACCTTATCCGTAACTTTTCTCTGAACACTTCGCCGGATGCCTTGTGTTTCTTCGGATATTCGTATATAATGTATTGTGTTGAGTATTATCCATACGGAGGTACAGGATGAACGGAATCAAGGGCTATATCTCCATTCGGGAGGCGTCCTACCGTTGGGGCGTGTCAGAGC
>OFMX01001313.1_pt1 | contig 19423 bp, 18 predicted proteins | sample 1541901 | NCBI WGS metagenome assembly OFMX01 (sample SAMN04209222, study PRJEB22552) | human gut metagenome | biome: gut; material: feces | host: Homo sapiens | place: USA: Oklahoma | reverse complement strand
GGGGCTGTGGTTTTGCTTGAAACGCTTAGCTGGCGCTGATAATCAGGTTCTTGCGGATATACTTGGTATTGCCGTCGGTCATGGGCACGGCTTCCACGGTCGCGTCGTACCATTCCTGGGCGTCGGTGCTGCGCAGCTCGCTCTCGATCTGGTAGTCACGGTAGGTGGTGCTGCTCTTGCCTACGAAGTACATGACGTGGTAGCCATACTCGGACTCGATAATGCCGGTGTTGCCGCTCTGACGGCTTGCGTCGAAGCACCAGTCGTTGAAGCTGGACACCATCTGACCGGGGTAGACGTTCTCGTACAGGCCGCCGGTGGTGCCGTCGCCGTCGTCGGATTTCTCATTGGCCAGGGCGGCGAAGGAATCCTCGGTGGCGTCGCCGGACATCCACTCGTCCAGAATCTCCTCGGCCTTCTCCTTGGCGGCGTTCTTCTCCTCGTCGGAGTAGGTGGTGGTGCCGGTGGCGGAATCGGTGGTGCCGCCCTCGAACTTGACCAGAATGTGGCGCACGTTCACCAGGGGGAAGGTGTTGTCATTGGAGCCGGTGAAGAATACGGCGTAGTAGCCCAGAGTGGTCTTGGTCTCGTTGCCGTCGTCATCGGTAGAAGTGGTGGTGTTGGCGATCACGGTCTTGTCGCCCTCCTTGCGGGCGCTGTCGGTGATCCAATCCCGGACGGTGGTGGAAACGGAGGCATACTGCTGGTCGGTGTAAGCGGTGCTGGAAGCCTCGGTGTCCTTATTGATGTCCAGAGCGGCGATGGCGGCGTCAAAGTCCGCCACGGTGGCGACATCCTCGCCAATCAGGGAATTGGCGGCTTTCTCGGCGGCCTTTACGGCCTTGTCGCTGTTATCCTCATCCTCCGCCTGGAACTTGCTGGCGGCGAGGTAGTAGGTGTTGTAGGTGAAGGAGGAATACTTGTCGTAATTCTCGCTCTCGGCGGCGCGCAGGTCGGCGTCGGTGTAGGTCAGGGAAGAAGAGTAGCTGTTGTAGTAAGCGTTGGCCAGGGTATTGACGGTGACATACTGCTTATAGCTCTCCTCGGTGGCGCCGCTGCCGTACTGGGCTTTCAGGAAGTCCTTGGTGCTGGAATAGCCGTACAGGGTGGCGTACATCTTCATGTTGCTGATGCTGGTGTCAATCTCGGCAAGCTCGTCCTCGGACAGGGTGAAGCCTGCGGCCTTGGCGGCGTCCGCCATGGCGTAGACGCTGCGGGCGTTGTCCTTGGCGGTGTTCAGGAAATCATCCGCCCAGGTCAGGCCGGTGTCGTTGTTGATGACCTGCTCGTCCAGGGGCTTGGAGGTGTCCAGACCCATCATGGCGGCGTAGTTGCCATAATTGGTGTTAAAGTTGTTGATGGCGCTCATATAGAAATAGCTCAGCTCGGCGTTGCTGATCTCGTGATCGCCTACGGTCAGAGCCACGGTATTCCGCTCCCGGACGCCGCTGTTGGAGATGCTTCTGGTGACGCCGATGGCGATGGCGAATACCACCATAACAGCCAGAACGACGACAAAAATGGTGGTGTAAAGCGTTAGCTTCTTTGCTTCCTTCTGCTCAGCGACCTGTTTTTCCGTCATTTTGGCGGTCTGCTGCTCATTGCGGAGCTTCTTCTTGCTGGATGCGCTCATGTAATCAAATCCTCTCATTTGTCCTTTTGGTCATAACGCGGTTGGTTTTACGCATAGACCAAGGTATTATAATCTATTTTCCCGCCGGTTTCAAGGGGTAATCTGCCGAAGGGGACGGAATTAGAAAAAATTTTACAGAATATTCGTAGGGGACGTCCCACAAGTGCGTTGTTTGGGACAAACTGACGCGATTGCCAAAGGAAAAAATCTGCGGTCACCGGTCAGATACGCCCTAAGAAAAAACATGGGGAGCCGAAGCTCCCCATGCACCCCGCTTTAGCCGTATCGCGTCCAATTATGACCTGCACGAAAAGGCAGGTGGGATGCCGCTCCCGACCATTACTGCTCCCAGCATCCACCCTCCGTCGAAGCGGGGGCGGGAGGTCTGCAAACAGGCCGGGAAGTCTAACGTCCCAATAAAAAAATGTGGGTCCAAAAGGACACGCTACGCACCAAGCAGGAGACTTGCGCCTATTATTCTGCGTCCTCCGAATAGAGGGAATCCATAATCAGGTCGTACACGGCCTGCAATTCCGCCTCGTCCTCGATGGCGCAGAGGATCGGCTCCCCGTCTTCCTCGACGGACTTGAAAATGCTGACCTCCAGATCCGGAGAATCGGAACCGTCATCGGCGGGAATGACTGCCATATAGGTATTGCCGTTGTACTCCAGTGTGCTGAGAACCTCCAGCTCGTATTCGGTGCCTTCCTCATCCACGATGGTGATGAAATCAGAACCGTATTGATCTGCCAAGGAAATCGCCCCCCCGCGTTTGATGCCTATATTCTACCGCAAGGAGGACATAAAATCAAGAGGTGATTTTGTACAGAAACAGAGAAACCCTAGGACAGGAAATCTTCCAGAAGCTGATTCAGCTCGTCCTCCGAGCGGACGGGGATGCCTTCTTCCAGCGCCTCCCGGTCGGCATCGGGGAGGGAGGACACCGGACAGGGGAAAATCTGCTTTGGCTCGGAAGCACCCTTGTCAAACAGCGCCAGATACCCCCGGAAGCACCCCAGGGTGAGATACAGAAGCAAAATAAGGCTCGCCGATTTTTTCAGCATACGCATTCCTCCTTTTGTCAAATATAGTATCTCCCACAATTAAAAGTTTATTTATAAATTGGGGCTTTCGTTTTTCCATCCGGTATGGTATAATGATATGAGTAGTGTTATGCGAATATGACACTGGTTATAATGGATTTACCAGGCAGGCGCGTCCTGCTTCTATTGGAGGTACCCTATGGCAAACGAAAAAAGACCCAGGAGGCGCAAGAAGCTCCGGCAGGAGTGGAATCCCCACTGGTCGCTGAAGCTGCTGTATATGATTTTCTCCGTAGCCGGTTCCGTGCTGAAAATTGCCCTCGGCGCGGCGGCGACGGTTCTTCTGATCGTGCTGATCTGCGGTACGGTCTTCATCGGCACCCTGGGAGACTATTTGCAGGAGGACATTCTGACAGAGGCCGCCGACTGGTCTCTGGACGATTATGACCTGGAACAGACCTCCTTTATCTATTACGTGGACAACCACGGCGATATCCAGCTGTTGCAGCAGATTTATACCACCACCGACCGCCAGTGGGCGTCCATTGACGAAATCCCCGAAGACCTGATCCACGCCGCCGTGGCCATCGAGGATAAGCGGTTCTATGAGCATCAGGGCGTGGACTGGATTACCACCATGAAGGCCTGCCTGAACATGTTCTTCGGCGGCGACGAGCAGTTCGGCGGCTCCACCATCACCCAGCAGTTCATCAAGAACCACACCGGTGAAAAAAGCGTCACCGTTCAGCGAAAGGTCATGGAGATTTTCCGGGCGCAGATTTTCGAGCGGGAATACGACAAAGACCTGATCATGGAGTATTACCTCAACGAGATTTACCTGGGGCGTGGCTGCTACGGCGTCAAGAGCGCCGCGGCGGAGTATTTCGGCAAGGAGCTTCAGAATCTGACCACTGCCGAGTGCGCCAGCCTGATCAGTATTACCAATAACCCGTCCCTGTTCAACCCCTATTCCGAGAGCGTATATATGTACAAGGGCGAGGAGCGGGACGGCGCCGCCCGAAACCGCTACCGTCAGCTGAACGTTTTGAGCGAAATGCTGGATCAGGGCTACCTGACCCAGGAGCAATACGATGCGGCCGTGGCTCAGGAAATGGTGTTCAAAGAGGGCATCGACGACGCCGACCGCTGGACGGTCTGCGACAACTGCGGCTATGAGAACACCCGCAGCCACTTTACCGGCGAGGGAGATACCTGCTACTGCCCCCAGTGCGGCGAGCAGGTGGCGGTCAGCACGGACGCTTCCCAGCATATCTATTCCTGGTTCGTGGACGCCGTGATCGTGGACTTTGCCAGCTACCTTGCGGAGCAGGACGGCAAGGTCTGGGACAACTTAAGCACCAACGACCAGAGCATCTACCTCAACCGCATCCAGAAGGGCGGCTACCATATTTACACCACTCTGGACATGGACGTGCAGCGGCAAGTGGACGCGGTATACACCGACCTGAGCAACATTCCCACCACCCGCAGCGAGCAGCAGCTCCAGTCCGCCATCGTGGTCATCAACAACGAGACGGGGGACGTGGTTGCCCTGTCCGGCGGCGTGGGGGAGAAGACCACCTTCCTGGCCTACAACAAGGCCACCCAGGCAAAGCTCCAGACCGGTTCCTCCCAGAAGCTCATTTCCGTTTACGCCCCGGCCTTTGAATCCGGCAAGGTCACCCCGGCGTCGGTGATGAAAGACCTGCCCATGACCTATATTGACGGCAACAACTGGCCGAAAAACGACAACCGGCAGTATCAGTATGCCAGAACCGTCTATCAAGGCATCGTTTCCTCCGTCAACACCGTTTCCGCCCGGACGCTGGATACCATTGGCGCGGATTACGGCTACAGCTTTGCCAAGTATAACTTTGGTCAAAGCTCCCTGACCGACAATTACCCCCTGCCTTCCGGGCAGAGCCTGTCCGACGTGGGTCTGGCACCTTTGGCGCTGGGCGCGCTGACGGTTGGCTCCACCGTGCGGGAGATGTCCGCCGCCTATGCGACCTTCGCCAACGACGGCGTTTACCGGGAGCCGAGACTGTTTACCAAGGTCTACGACAGCAACGGCAAAGTTGTGGTGGACAATGAGCAGGAGTCCCGGAAAATCCTCAGCCAGAAGACTGTGGATTATATGAACTACTGCCTGTTCAACGCGGCGAACAACGGCACCGGCGGCGCGGCCATTTTCCCGGGACAGAACATCGCGGGCAAGACCGGCACCACGTCCTCCAACCGCGACCGGTGGTTCTGCGGCTATACCACCCACTACACCGCAGCCGTATGGTGCGGTTACGATATCCCGGAGCAGATCTATCTCACCGGAAGCAGCGCCAACCCGGCGGCGCGGCTGTGGAAGGCGGTCATGCAGCCCATCCACGACGGCCTGCCCAGAGAAGGACTCTACAACGGTAATGCCTTCCACAGCGTGGGCGTGTGCCTGGATTCCGGCAAGAAGGCCACCGCGGCCTGCAGCGCCGACGTGCGGGGGCTGGAGCGTGTGGTTTACGTGAACGTTTACGACGGCGACGAGCCGGAGGGAACCTGCGACAAGCACGTGCTGGTGGACTACTGCGTCACCGGCGGCGGTGTGGCGACTGACTACTGCCATATGTTCAGCGACGCCCAGATCGAGTCCAGGTCTCTTGTGAAGCTGACTCAGGCTGAGGTGGACGAGATCAAGGCGGCGGACGGCTTCGGACTGAACGACATTTACACCGCCAACTACTATGTCTATCTCATCGATTCCGAGGGCAACCCCGCTTCCTGGCATGGGTTCTACAACAACCTGAATAACGGCGTGGATGCCCCCTATATCATGTGTCCGCTGCACAACCAGAGCTCCTGGGAGGAGTATCAGCCCGGCGGTACGGAGGAAGACACCACCGGCGGCTGGGACAACAGCTCGAACGGCGGCTGGCATGGCGGCTGGGACGGCTTTGTCGGCTGAGATAAGGTGAAAGAGAAAGAGGGAGGAGACCCAATGCTCTGGATTTCCGATGAATGGAAGGAATATGAGGTTTTGGACGCCAGCGGCGGCGAGCGGCTGGAACGGTGGGGCAAGTTCATTCTGGTGCGCCCCGACCCCCAGGTGATCTGGAATACGCCCAAGACGGCACCCCAGTGGAAGCGTTATGATGCCCGCTATGTCCGCGCCAATACCGGCGGCGGACACTGGACGGACAACAAGCTCCCGGAACGGTGGCAGATTCATTATAAGGACTACCTGACCTTCAACGTCAAGCCCATGAATTTCAAGCACACAGGCGTTTTCCCGGAGCAGGCGGCAAACTGGAATTTCATCCGGGAAAAGGTGGCGGCGGCTTCCGCCCGCCGTCCCGTCCGGGTGCTGAATCTGTTCGCCTATTCCGGCGGCGCAACCCTGGCGGCGGCTGCCGGGGGAGCGGAGGTGTACCATGTGGACGCCTCCAAGGGCATGGTGGCCTGGGCGAAGGAAAACGCCGTGGCCTCCGGCCTTGCCGACCGACCCATCCACTGGATTGTAGACGACTGCGGTAAGTTCATCCAGCGGGAGATTCGCCGGGGACGGCGCTATGACGGCATTATCATGGATCCGCCCAGCTATGGCCGCGGACCCGGCGGCGAGATCTGGAAGATGGAGACCAGCTTTTATCCCTTCTTACAGGAGACGGTGAAGCTGCTGTCCGACGAGCCGCTGTTCGTTATCATCAATTCGTATACCACCGGGCTTGCGCCCTCCGCTGTGGCCTATGCCTCCGACGTGGTGTTTGGGACGGCGCATGGCGGCAAAACGGCCGCCGGTGAGCTTGGACTGCCGGTGAAGCAGTCCGGGCTGGTTCTTCCCTGCGGCGCCACCGGCCGGTGGACGCCGTAACAAATAGGAGGATGCCTGATTTGAGCGACATAATTTCTGTAGAGCATCTGGCATACACGTACCCGGGCGTGGAGGACACGCCCGGTGTTCCCGTGTTTGCGGATTTGAACCTGACCATTGAACAAGGCAGCTTTGTGGCCGTTCTCGGCACCAACGGCTGCGGAAAATCAACCCTTGCCAAGCATTTCAACGCCATTCTGCTTCCCTCCGGGGGAAAGGTCTATGTCTGCGGCATCGATACCGCCAATGAAGACCGGCTTATCACCATTCGGCGAAACGTGGGCATGGTGTTTCAGAACCCGGACAACCAGATTGTGGCGAATGTGGTGGAGGAGGACGTTGCCTTCGGCCCCGAAAATCTGGGCATTGCCAGCCCGGAGATTCGCCGCAGAGTGGACAGCGCCCTGAAGCAGGTGGACATGTACGAGTACCGCACCCATGCGCCCCATTTGCTGTCCGGCGGACAGAAGCAGCGCATTGCCATTGCGGGCGTGATTGCCATGGAGCCGAAGTGCATCGTTCTGGACGAACCCACCGCCATGCTTGACCCAAGAGGACGCCGAGAGGTGATCGACACCATCGGACGGCTGAACCGGGAAAAGGGCATCACGGTGGTTCTGATCACCCACCACATGGACGAAGCGGCCAAGGCGCAGCGCGTCGTGGTGCTGGACAAGGGCAAGGTCGCGGCGGACGGCACGCCGAAGGAGGTTTTCTCACAGGTGGAGCTGCTGCACGGCATCGGACTTGCCGCACCGGAGACGGTGGAGCTTTGCTGGAAGCTGAATCAGGAGGGCTTTGACCTTCCGTTGGATAAATTAGACCCGAAAGAATGCGCGCAGGCACTTTACGACATGGTGATGGCCTGACCCGCTGGGAGGTATTTTCTTGAAACCCATTCTGGAAGTGAAGAATCTCACTTATATTTACAGCGCCGGGACGCCCTTTGAGCATAAGGCGCTGGACGACATATCCTTTTCCGTAGAGCGGGGGGAGTTTATCGGCATCATCGGCCACACCGGCTCCGGAAAATCCACCCTGATGCAGCAGCTGAACGGACTGCTGAAGCCCACCTCCGGCACGGTGCTGCTGGACGGGCAGGACATCTGGTCGGACAAGAAGCTCACCCGGCAGGCACGGTTCCGGGTGGGGCTGGTTTTCCAGTATCCGGAGTATCAGCTGTTTGAGGAAACCGTGTACAAGGACATCGCTTTTGGCCCCAAGAACATGGGACTGTCCCCGGAAGAGGTCGATCGCCGCGTCCGGGAAGCCGCCGGGTTCGTGGGGCTTACGGAGCAGCAGCTGGAGGTCTCACCCTTTGACCTTTCCGGCGGCCAGAAGCGCCGGGTGGCCATTGCGGGTGTGATTGCCATGGAACCGGAAGTTCTCATTCTGGACGAACCCACCGCCGGCCTTGACCCTGTGGGGCGTTCGGAAATTCTTGGCAACATCCAGTCCTACCGCAAGGCGAAGAACGCCACAATCATGATGGTCTCCCACTCCATGGAGGACGTGGCGCGGCTGACGGATCGCCTTCTGGTGATGAACGGCTCCAAGCTTGCCATGGACGCGCCGCCAGCCCAGGTGTTTACCCACGCCGAAGAACTGACCCAAATGGGACTGAACATACCCCAGGTGACCCAGGTCTTTCTGGAGCTGAAAAAGCTGGGGCTGGACGTGAAAAACGTCTACACCATCGACCAGGCCGCAGCGGAGATCAAGCGGCTCAAGGAGGGGAACCGCCATGCTTAAAGACATTACCCTCGGTCAGTATTTCCCGGGCAATTCCGTCATTCACCGCCTCGACCCCAGAACGAAGCTCATCGTGCTGGTCGTTTATATGGTGACGCTTTTCGTTGCCTCCGGGTGGGTATCCTACGGTGTACTGCTCCTGTTCCTGCTGGCGGTTATTAAAATTTCTTCCATTCCGGGAAAATCCATCGTCCGGGGCATGAAGCCGCTGGTGATGATTCTGGTTTTCACCGGCGTGCTGAATCTGTTCTTTACCAAAGAGGGCAGGGTGCTGGTGGATTTCTGGGGCATTACCATTACCACCGGCGGCGCGGAACGGGCAGCCTTTATGCTGGTGCGCATTCTGATGCTGGTCACATCCACCTTCCTGCTGACCTACACCACCTCGCCCATTTCCCTGACGGACGGACTGGAAAGCCTGATGAACCCGCTGAAGGTTATTAAGGTGCCTGTCCATGAGCTGTCCATGATGATGTGCATTGCCCTGCGGTTCATCCCAACGCTGATCGAGGAAACGGATAAGATCATGTCCGCCCAGAAAGCCCGGGGCGCCGACTTTGAAAGCGGCAAGCTGATGGAGCGGGCAAAGGCACTGATCCCCATTCTGGTGCCGCTGTTCATTAGCGCGTTCCGCCGTGCGGACGAGCTGGCCACCGCCATGGAGTGCCGCTGCTACCAGGGCGGCGAGGGGAGAACCAAGATGAAGCAGCTGCATTATCAGCGTAACGACTTTGCCGCATTCGGCGCGGCGGCGCTGCTGACGGCGGCGGTCATCATTCTGAAAAAGTTTGGTATGTGAGGGAAATATGCGCAATATCGCCCTGTTTTTGACTTATCTCGGTACCCATTACCACGGCTGGCAGGTGCAGAAGAATCTGCCCACCGTGGCGGAGACTATGGAGAAGGCCGCCGCCATGGTGGTTGGGCATCCGGTGCATATGACGGGCTGCGGCCGGACGGACGCGGGCGTCCACGCCCGGGTGTACGTGGCGAATTTTCGCACGTCCTCCACCATCCCGGTGGAGCGGCTGCCCTATGCGCTGAATACCCACCTTCCCTGCGACATCGTGGTGACAAAAGCTTTTGCCGTTCACGAGAATTTCAACGCCATCGGCTCCTGCGCCCGGAAGGAATATACCTATCAGATTTACAATTCCCGCCTTAAGAATCCGTTTTATGTCAACCGCGCCTGGTTTTACCCCCGGCACTTAGACGAGAACGTGATGCAGGCGGCGGCAAGCCAGTTTGTGGGTACCCATGATTTTGCCGCCGTGAGAAGCGTCGGCACGGATGTCAAATCCACCGTCCGCACTGTATACTATTACAATGTGGAGCGGCAGGGGGAGCTTGTCACCCTCAGGGTCTGCGCCAACGGCTTCCTTTACAACATGGCCCGCGCCATGGCGGGGACGGTAGTCTACGCCGCCGAGGGGAAGATACGCCCGGAGGAGATCGGCGAAATTCTGGCCTCCGGCAACCGCACCGCCGCCGGCCCGACGGTTCCCCCGGGAGGGCTGTACATGACCCGTCTGTGGTATGACGACGGAATCGAACAATTTGAGGTCGGAAGCGTCTGACAGAGGGCGGTATCGTTCATAATTTGTTTTCCCTTTTTCAGACCCGATATGCTATACTGCACCGAAAAGGAGTGAGCGTTATGCAGCCAAAAATGTGCAGCAAATGTAAGAAAAATATCGCCGTGGTGTTTATTACCAAGGTTGAAAACGGCGTTACCATGAATGAAGGCTACTGCCTGAAATGCGCCCGGAGTCTGGGAATTCCCCAGATTGACCAGGCGGTGAAGCAGATGGGCATTTCCGAGGAAGATCTGGATATGCTCAGCGACGAAATGAGCAGCATGTTCGGCCAGAAGGACGACAGCGACAGCTCTGACGACGATGAAATTGACAGCCAGACCGCCACGTTCCCGCTGCTTAACCAGCTTTTCGGCAATACCCCCGCGCCCCAGCCCCGTCCTTCCAGAAAGGAAGAGGGGGAGCCGAAGGAGAAGAAAAAGTCCAAACGGCATAAATTCCTGGACAGCTATTGTATGAATCTGACCGGCCGCGCCCGGGAGGGCAAGTTGGATAAGGTCATCGGCCGGGATGTGGAGACCGAGCGTGTCGTCCAGATTCTCAACCGCCGTCAGAAGAACAATCCCTGCCTCATCGGCGAACCCGGCGTTGGCAAGACCGCCATTGCCGAGGGGCTTGCCCAGCGGATCGCGGCGGGGGATGTCCCCTATAAGCTGCGGGACAAGGAGGTATTCCTGCTTGACCTCACCGCGCTGGTGGCAGGCACCCAGTTCCGCGGGCAGTTTGAAAGCCGCATGAAGAGCCTGATCGGCGAGATCAAGGAGTGCGGCAACATCATTCTGGTCATTGACGAGGTTCACAATCTGGTGGGCGCGGGAGACGCGGAGGGCAGCATGAACGCCGCCAACATCCTGAAGCCCGCCCTGTCCCGGGGCGAAATACAGGTCATCGGCGCGACGACCTTCGCTGAGTACCGCAAATATATTGAAAAGGACGCGGCTCTGGAGCGCCGTTTCCAGCCCGTCACCGTGGCGGAGCCCACCATCACGGAAGCAAGCCAGATTATGCAGGGCATTGCCAAATCCTATGCCGAGTTCCACGGGGTGGAGATTTCTCCGGAAATCGCCCACCAGTGCGTCGTTCTCTCCGAGCGCTACATCACCGACCGGTTTCTGCCCGATAAGGCCATCGACCTGCTGGACGAAGCCTGTTCTGACGTGAATTTGCAGTGCAAGGAAATCTCCCAGCTGGCCGAGCTGAAAAAGGAGCGGGACGATTATGAGCTGGAGCTGCGGATGCTCAACGAGAACACAGAGAATCAGGACTATGAGCGCCTGGCGCTGATTCGCAGCAAGCTGATGCAGCTGGCGGCAAAGATCGAGGAGCTGGAAAAGCTGCCAAAACCCGCCGTGACCGTGGAAAATCTGGCGCGGATCATCGAGCTGTGGACGAAGATTCCCGCGTCCAAGATCAAGGCGCAGGAGTACGAGCAGATCAAGGGGCTGAGCGACCGCCTGAAAACCCACATCGTCGGTCAGGACGAGGCGGTGGACGCCGTGTCCCGCGCCATCCGCCGCAGCCGGGTGGGCATTTCCCCCAAGAAGCGGCCGGTGTCCTTCATTTTCGTTGGCCCCACGGGCGTAGGTAAGACGGAGCTGGTCAAGCAGCTGGCAAGTGACCTGTTTGACAATGTGGACAGCCTGATTCGGTTGGACATGTCGGAATATATGGAGAAGCACACCGTCTCCAAGCTCATCGGTTCGCCTCCCGGCTATGTGGGCTATGATGAGGCCGGACAGCTGACGGAGAAGATTCGCCGCCGTCCCTACAGCGTGGTGCTGTTTGACGAAATCGAAAAGGCACACCCGGATGTGCTGAACGTTCTGCTTCAGGTGCTGGACGACGGACGCATTACGGACGCCCAGGGCAGGGTGGTGAACTTCGAGAACACCATCATTGTCATGACCTCCAACGCCGGTTCCGAAGGCAGTGTGGGCGGCATGGGCTTTGGCCGAAGCGATGGCGACAAGGTGAAGGAAAAGACCATGAAGGCATTGCAGGGCTTCCTGCGGCCGGAATTCCTCAACCGCGTGGACGAGATCATCACCTTCAACCATCTGACGGAGGAAAACTTCCTGGGCATCGCGGACATCATGCTCAAGGAGCTGCAAGAGAGCCTGATTAGTCGCGGCCTGACCCTTTCCTGGGACGACGATCTGCGCCGCCTGCTGGTCAAAAAGGCCTATTCCGTGACCTATGGCGCGAGAAATCTCCGCCGCACCATCCAGAAGGAGCTGGAAGACCCGATTTCCGAGGCGATCATTGATAGCTTCCAGCATCCCATTTCCGCCATCCGCATCCGGGTGGAGGGAGAGACCGTCAAGCTGGACATTACCTGACATATGGGAGGGGAAAAATCCCCTCCCATTTTTTCACGAATGCTGTAAGATTTTCCCCGTTTCCGCGTCTAATGGGTGTAGGAGGTGAGGCCGTGACGGAGTTTGAACAAATATACCGGGCGTATTTTCAGGATGTGGAGCTGTACCTGCGGGCGATCAGTCATAACGAAAGTCTTGCGGAGGAGCTGACGGAACAGGTATTCTTTCAGGCGTTGAACGCTCTGCCGAAATTTCGGGGCGACTGCGACGTCCGCACCTGGTTATGCTCCATGGCGAGAAACGCCTACCTCAGCCATCTGCGCAAGGAGCGCCCGTCCCAGCCCATTGACGAGCTGGAAATCAGCGACCCGAAGCAGGCGGTGGAGGAACAGATCATGGACGCTCAGCAGGCCATGGCCGTTCACCGGGTGCTTCACGACCTGCCGGAACCCTATAAGGAGGTTTTCTCCCTGCGGGTCTTCGGGCAGCTTTCCTTTGGTGACATCGGAAGCCTGTTCGGACGCACGGCAAACTGGGCCTGTGTGACCTACCACCGGGCAAGGCAGAAAATACGGGATGAAATGGGGGAATATGTATGAAGGTCAGCTGCGACATTATCCGCGACCTGCTGCCGCTATACGCGGAGAACATGGTCAGCCAGGCCAGCCGGGACATGGTGGACGAGCATTTGCGCGGGTGCGGCGAATGTACCGGGGAATTGGGAAGGCTCCAAAAGACGGAGATTATAGTACCGGAAACCGACGTTTCCGGGATGAAACGGGTAGAAAAGGCAATCTGCACCCGCAGATTACTTGCGGTGGCAACAGCGGTTCTCGCGGTTTTGTCAATATTCGCCTGGCTGTGGGGATTTATGAATGCACCGGTCTATTTGAGCGCTGAGGACGCCATTGTATCCGTAGAGCAGCAGGCGGATAACGCCTTGACCGTTGACTACTATGACTACGTTCGCGGCTGGACAGGAATTGGCTACCCGGGCTGTCAGCGTGGAGTGATTTGCAGCACGACGCGCTGGGATTGGTTATCCTATAAGTATGGGTGGAGAGATAACTTCCCGGATAACCGCGAAACGTATTATGGGACAATATGGGAAGTCGATGAGCAGGGCAGGAAAATGCCGTCGGCTGCTGATGCCGGCACCGATCCCGCTGAGATCACGCAGTGGGCTTGTGACAAAAATATGTGGTATATCAACTACGCTGACGGTACACGGGGCGAGCTTCTTTGGGAGGGAGAGAAAGGAGAAAACCTGTTTGCCGGGGAGACCCTTGCCATTGCGGACAGAACGCTGCTGTACGCCTGTATCGGGGCAGCCGTATTGGCTGTCATAACAGGACTTGTGGCGTGGATGATCAAAACCCCCGGAGGGAAACGATTATGTACCGCTCTATCGACCGCAGCAGCGGCCTATGCGCTATCCTCCGTCCTGATTACGGGTGGGCAGCTGATTTGCTATTCCGGATATCGTCCGCAGCTGGATTACATGATCACTCTGTCGGTATTGCTGACTGCCACGGCTTTTTGCGCAATAGAGCTATACAAGGTGAGCAGACGGGATAAAACAGTCTGACGCCAGCCCCGGGAGGCATTCGCCTCCCGGGGGCATTTTGTCAAAGAACCTCGTTCATTTTGTCCTCGACCTTCCAGGCAAGGTCTTCGGCCTTGTTGGCAGCCTTTGCCGCAACGCGCCGCACGGGATTCTGCCTGGGCATCATCAGGACTGCCACCGCACCCGCAGCAGCGCCAAGACCGGCGGAAAGCATCCATCCTTTTGCGTTCATAAATTCTCCCTCCCTTCACAGGTAGTATACCCCAAAGGAAAAAAATCAGGACTGGAAGGTTTTTATCTTTGCAGATGGAAAAAGTTGTGATACAATAAACAAAAAACATGCTGGAGGCGGGAGTATGTCTATTGATATGTTACAGGAAAAGATTCGGAAGCTGAAGAATCCTTCCATGGTGGAGCTGATGCTGCCCCTGGCTGCTCTGCCGCCCCGGTATGCTCACGACGCTGTAGGTTACGGAGAATTCTGCCGGGACTTGCTCGGCGGATTGAAGGGAATCGTCCCGGCGGTTCGGCTGAGCTTCGGCGCGTTTGCCCTTTTGGGCGGCGAAGGATTGCAGGAGCTGGCGCAGACGCTGAACGCCGCCCGCAATATGGGCTATTACACGGTGCTGGACGCGCCGGAGCTGCTCAGCCCGACTGCTGCGAAAATAACGGCGGAAGCGTTTTTCGGCGGAGAAAGCGATTATCCCTGTGACGGATTGGTTGTTTCCGGATACTTGGGCAGCGATATCATCAAGCCCTTCCTGCCCGGCTGCCGGGAGGGGAAGAAGGACTTGTTCGTGGTGGCGCGCACCGGTAACAAATCCGCCCCGGAGTTGCAGGACTTGCTCTGCGGTTCCCGGCTGGTGCATACGGTGGCGGTGGATATGATAAACCGGTTCGCGCCGGAGGCGGTGGGAAAGCTGGGCTATTCCCGAATCGGCGCTCTGACGGCGGCCAGCTCCGCCGAAAGTCTCCGCAGTCTTCGGGGCAAGTATCCCCGGGTGTTTTTTCTGGTGGACGGCTACGATTCCCCCAGCGCCAATGCGAAAAACTGCTCTTACGCCTTTGACAGGCTGGGGCACGGCGCGGTGGTGTGCGCAGGGGAGACCATCACCTGTGCCTGGAAGCAGGCGCAATCCGACGGCGGGGATTTTCTGGAACAGGCCGTTGCCGCCGCAGAACGAATGAAGAAAAAACTGACGAGATATGTAACGATTCTTTAAGGAGGAAGGGCAAAGCGTCGAGCTGACAGGGAAGTGACCAAACCCGCCGAGATCACGGAGATGATGACCCGCTGTGAGGTGCTGCATCTTGCGCTGAATACGGACACCGTTCCCTACATTCTCCCCGTAAACTTCGGAATGGAGCCGGACGGAATGACCCTTTACATCCATGGCGCGCGGGAGGGGACAAAGTATGCCCTGATAGAGAAGGACAACCGCGCCAGTTTCGAGCTGGACTGTACCCACGGTCTGGTTCTGGAAAACGGGACGTGTTCCATCAACTACGAAAGCGTCATCGGCTGGGGACATCTGGAGGACGTGACCGAGCCGGAGGAAAAGCGCCGGGCGCTGGATTTGATCATGAAGCAGTACCAGGGCGAGGACTTTCCGTACAGCACCGCCGCGATCCCCAAAACCCGTGTGCTTCGTCTGCGGGTGCAGGCACGAACGGCGAAACGGCGGCACATGGGATGATATGTACCGGGGCGAACCGCCCCGGGGGATTATCGGACACCAGCCGTACCCTGACGGGCGGCGTTTTCCGTTGCGTCGGTCATTTCGTCCAGAGGGCCGTTGCCGTTGTCGATGGTAGCGTTGGTGGAAGGCTCCACGCGGGGCATCGTGGTGGGCGCGGTGGTAGCACGGGTCGTTTCGGTGGTCGCGGCGGTCGGCGTTGTGGTGGGAACGGTGGTGTTTCTGCTGGGCTCCTGGTTGGTGCAGCCGCAGCCGGTGAACAGAACCGCGGTAAGGACAAGAACCAGTACGAAAATGGCATATTTTTTCATGTTTTAACCTCCAAATGAATCTTGCTTCAAGCCTATTATTTCCCGTACGCCGGGGTTTACGCTGGTAATAATACCCAATTTCCTGCAACTTTATAAGCAAAACGGCTTTTCTATCGTTACTTGCAAAACGGAAATATTTGCTACTTTTTGATTTGAGTTAGCATATGATAACTCAAGAAATCGGATCTTCTGAAAGTTTTTGTTGCTTTTTCTTACATAGACATGTATAATGAAAGACAATCAAAAAACGAAGGAGAATTCTGTGCTATGAAGAAGCTCGTTGCTAAGAAAAATGTGGAGTGCATGGCATGTCTGCAATGTGTCGCTGCCTGCTCCGAGGCTTTTTATAAGGAATTTGACGAGGATAAGAGCTGTGTCCGCATCGTTGCCAAGGGTACCGGCGCAAAGCCCAATACCTGCATTCAGTGCGGCAAGTGTATGCGCACCTGTGAGCACGAGGCCATCACCCAGAACCCCAAGACCGGCGTGTACATGATCAACAAGAAAAAGTGCGTCAGCTGCGGCAAGTGCGCCGAGGTCTGCCCCATGCACGTGATCGTGTTCCAGGAAGGCAGCCCCGCCTCCAAGTGCATCGCCTGCGGCATCTGCGTCAAGGCCTGCCCCATGGAAGTGCTGGAGATCGTGGAGAAATAATCGGATACATCGGATGGGCAGCGCCTTTGGCTGCCCATCGTTCCGTTTTTAAGAAAAGGCGAAAAATGAAAAATAGACTTGTAATCCCGTCGGCATCATGGTATAATGTAAGTCAGTATGTTTAGAAACATTCATCCCTAGGAGGAACGACATGAGCGGACGCTATGAAAGAAAAAAGCCGCAAAAGGCAGGCGGCTGGAAGAAGCCGGTGCTGATTGCGGTTCTGATTGTTGTGATTTTGATTGCCGCGCTGGTAGTTGCGGCTGTGGTATATTACAACTCCATGCTCAACAAGCTGAACAAAGTGCAGGTGCCGCCCATCGACTATTCCAATTTGGAAACGGAGCCGGAGGAGACGACGGAAGCCGTCACGGAAACGACGGTTGCCACAGAGGAAACCACGGTTGCCACAACGGAGCCGCATGTTGCGTCCAGCGCGGACTATATCAACATCCTTCTGGTCGGTCAGGCTTCCCGGGAAGGCGAGGCTGAGCGGTTTGCGGACACCATGATCCTGTGTACGGTGAATACATACGAAAAGACCTTAACGCTGACCTCGCTGCTTCGGGATTCGCTGGTACAGTATCCCAACTATACGGACACCAACGGAAAGAGCCACAGCGGCGGCAAGATCAAGCTCACCAGCATTTACCACAATGGCTACATCTGCACCAACAGCACGGCGGACGCCATGGGTCTGATGAACCTGACGCTGTATAAGAACTTCGGCATCGAAGTGGATTACGACGTGGAGATTGATTTCGATGCATTTATCAAGGCAATTAACCTGATCAACGGTCTCGATGTGGAGCTGACCGCAGCGGAGGCCAAGTATCTGAACGACTTCCATGACCGTTATTACTACGAAATGAAGGAAGGCAAAAACTGGCTGGATGGCTCCACCGCCCTTGCCTATGTCCGTATGCGGAAGGCGGAGGGCGACGGCGAAAGCGACATCAAGCGTACTTCGCGCCAGCGGATATTTATGGAGGCGCTGCTGGACAAGGTCAAAAAGCTGAGCATTTCCGATTTGCAGAATCTTGCTAACGAGGTTCTGCCGCTGGTCACCGTGAGTATGACCAATTCCGAGATCACAGATCTGCTCATGAAAATGCTGCCCATGCTGTCCGGTCTGGAGATCAAGACCAGTGGTACCTGCCCGGTGCGTGCCAAGGGCTACTCCTGGGGAGACATGGTGGACATTTACGGAGACGGTATGATCCACAGTGTCATGCGGTTCGACCAGGATAAGAATGTGGCCTACATGCGGGCAATCACCGAGGGTGAGGGCGAGATTCCCGAGACGGTGCCGATTCAGGATTGATGTGAAAAGATTGCGGGAAAGCAGTGCTTTCCCGCAATTTCTTTCTGCATGAGCTTTTGTTACATAAATTTCATGTTTGTCATAATTGCAAACCGCCGGGGAATATGATATACTGTACCATAGTTTACACCCGGAGGCGTTTATGACTGAGTTGACTGAATTCCAGCGGAAACTCTCCGCATTACTGCCCGATGTGGAGCTTCGGTTTGAGGAAGCTCTGGCGAAGCATACCTCCTTTCGGATCGGCGGAAATGCCGAGGTGATGGCGTTTCCCAAAACCAAAGAGGAATTGGCGGACATCCTGAAAGCCTGCGCTGAGCTGAACCACAAGTGCGCCATTCTGGGCGCAGGAACCAACGTGCTGGCGCCGGACGAGGGCGTCCGGGGACTGGTAGTCTGCCTGAAGGACTGCCTTGGCGGCATGGAGCGGCTGGACGAGACCCGTATCCGGGTGATGGCAGGCATGACCATGGCGCGGGCGGCGGTGAATGCCGCGAACCTGGGGCTCGCCGGCATGGAGTTCGCCCACGGCATTCCGGGAACCGTAGGCGGCGGCGTGTATATGAACGCCGGAGCTTACGGCGGCGAGATCTGCCAGATTTGCGAGAGCGTCGAGGTTATGGATTTTGACGGCAAGCTTTTCCGTCTGTCCAATACGGAGATGGCGTTTTCCTATCGACACAGCGTGCTGGAAAACCGGCCGGGAATCGTGGTCAGTGCGGATTTTGCCCTTCAAAAGGGAAATCCCGAGGAAATCTGGGGGAAAATGAAGGAGCTGATTGCCCGCCGCACCGCTTCTCAGCCGCTGGATATACCCTCGGCCGGTTCCGCGTTCAAGCGCCCGAAGGGCGGTTATGCAGCGGCGCTGATCGAAGAAGCGGGGCTGAAGGGCTACCAGGTGGGCGGCGCGGCAATCTCCGCAAAGCACGCCGGATTTGCCGTCAATCTGGGCGGCGCGACGGCGGCGGACGTGAAGGCTCTGCTGTCCCAGGTGTCCGATCAGGTCTACCGGAAAAGCGGCATCCGCATAGAGCCGGAGGTTCGCGTCTGGTAAGGGCAAGAAAGAATCATTAGAAGGGTGGTCTCCCCATGGCAAGCTCTTTTTCCTCTGCCGCCAAGGCGGAGGTCTGCCGGATTTTGCCCCAGAAGCATTGCTGCGCGTTGGCGGAGTGCTTCGGCGTTTTGCTGTTTGCCAATAATTTTTCCGCAGACGGCATTAAAATCATCACCGAAAGCCGGGATTTTGCCTATATTCTCCCGAAGCTGTTCAAAAAAGCGTTCGATTTACCCTTTGACAGCTACCCCAGCCTTGCGTCACCGGGGAAGCTGGTGTTCCAGATATGGGACGGCGATAAAATCGGGACGATCATGGAAGCCTTCGGCTTCGACGCCCAGGATACCCTGGCGCTCCACGTGAATCTGCCGGTGGTGGAGGAGGACTGCTGTAAAGCGTCGTTCCTCCGGGGGGCGTTTCTCGCCGGGGGAAGCGTTACCGACCCCGGGAAGGGCTACCATATGGAGCTGGCGACCACCCACCGGAGCGTTGCCCGGGAGACGGATTCCCTGATGCGGGAGGTCATGGGCTTTTCCCCAAAAATGGCCGGCCGAAGCGGCGGGCAGGTGCTGTACCTGAAGCACAGTGAACTGATCTCGGATTTTCTCACATTCCT
>OFMX01001311.1_pt1 | contig 19444 bp, 16 predicted proteins | sample 1541901 | NCBI WGS metagenome assembly OFMX01 (sample SAMN04209222, study PRJEB22552) | human gut metagenome | biome: gut; material: feces | host: Homo sapiens | place: USA: Oklahoma | reverse complement strand
CCATATTCCAAACCAATTAAATACGCATACTGATTTCGATTAAAATTATTATCATTACCGGCCGTTATCGTTGCCTCAGCATTATTACCAAAATACAAAATTGGTAGTCCCTGAACAGCTGCAATATCACTATAGGTATGATTAAAGTTAATATTGTGGTCTGCTTCCAATTGAACCTTAGCACCATAATATGCACTAAGTGTGTTGGCCCTTGCATAATTGTTAAACACTAAATCATTGCCGGCATGCATAGATAATGTATTCTTATTCCCCACAACAAGCATTGGATTATCTTGAAAAACTTCACTCTTATTAAAAGTAATATTATTGGCTTCATAATTGATAATACTGCCATTGCCTTTTGTCGCGATTACAAAATTATGACGATCAACTGTACTTTCAATAGAGTCAGCATTGTGAATATTGATATTAGTATTATCCTTTGTTATATAGATGCCGGCCGACTTAGCATCTATGGCTAAGGAATGACCGTCCATATCTAGATCTAAACTGCTGTTTTCACTTTTACCGCTATATATAATAATAGAACTAGCATTCTCTGTACTTTGAGAACTAATAGTAACATCGGATAGTGCCGTAACTTTTTGTTCACCGTCAAGTCTATATAAAATATTTCCTGCCGGTAGCTCATGGCTCCCTTCTATCGTATCACCGGTCAACGGATAATCCGCTGCCATAGCCCCCCCTATATAAGTTGTGCTCAATAAAGCCCCTAATACCAATACACGCAATAATCGTCTGTTTCCCATTTTACCCCTCATGTATACCACCCCGTTTTTAAAACATCTATTTCCACACCTAATTTTTCACAATCCCCTTAAAATTTATATGTTTTATCCGAACTGCCATATATGTAAATCACCCCCCTAAATACATATAATTATATACTCATTATATAATTATTTTAATAAGTTGTCAGTAATCAACTTAATTTACAGATAGAAAAAATCATCATATATTCATAATTAAAAATGAATTGAAAATTTATAATCTATTCATCTAAAATAATTCGTTGAAATATCTTATTTTCTTAGCATTTTCCATCACCATGCAAAATCCAAATATTTATTAAATTACCAACATATTATATAATTAAATAAATACTTTTCACTAAAAGGAGTCCATCATGTCCAAAAATAAGAAAAATTCAAATGCCCCTACCGAATCAGCTGCTCCGGAATATGCTACACATGACGCAAGAGCTGCCCTAGAGTCTCGCTATGAATCCTATTTAAAGTCAATTGGCAAAGAAAATATTTCCCAATTAGATAATGATGAACGACTGGAAATGCTTTTAAACTTTTTTAAGTCAGATCACAGTCAACCGAAAACCGGTATTTCAAGTATGGATAATATTTCACCTAATTTCGGCGAAAACAATATAAATAATCCTACTAAACGACTAACTAAGGCTACCGCTCAAACGAGTGACGACTATCTCGAACTGGCCAAACAAACGCCGGCCCCTAATATTCGATTACGTTATCTGCGAAAAGCCCTCGAACTTGACCCGCTCAACTTTGATGCCACCTCTATACTAATTAATTTAAAAGACTTATCTACCGAAAGCTTAGTTAAAGAATACACTAAAGCTTATGCGGATGCTAAAAATACCCTCGCCAAAGAAGGATATATGACACAAGATTGCATCGGAGATTTTTGGCTTATTTTAGAAACACGCCCTTTTATGCGCCTTATGTACAACTATATGATTGCCTTAATTAATACTAACCGCTTACATGATGCGATAGAGCTTTTGAAGGAAGCGTTGACTTTTAACACCTCCGATAATTTAGGCTTACGCTATGACCTCATGCATATATATGTCAAATTACAGCGCTTTGATGACGCTTTAAAACTACATGCACAATATAAAAAAGACGAGCGTTTATCTATGCTCTTACCGCTCTCGGTACTTTATTACACAACAAGGAACTATACTAAATCACGTAATATACTGAAAAAACTAGCCGCCTCAAAGCAATTTTGTGATGTCTTTACTCTTATAAATAGTTATGGATTAGATTATGCCGTAGAAGAAGCTATACCTTCTATGCTACCGGATGCCTATGAAGAAATAGCCGCTAAAGAACTATTAATGACTTTAGAAAACGGCTCATACCTCTATCGAGATTGTCAAAGCTATTTTGAATGGGCTTATGAAGAGTTGGAAGCGTTAGATTTATAAAACAATAAAACTCATTTACTTTTTAATAGATATAAATTTCAAGTGCCGGTACGCCCATCGACGTACCGGCACTGTTTTAACTTTAAATAATATAACTCGATTAAATAATCCAATATCTTACTATTTCTTGGGTGTACTAAAAAAGAAACAACTCCCAAATCAATGCGCTTGATTCCTCCGTCTACTTTTACCATGCTTAATATAGATAACTTGTGCTAAATTGCACTATAAAATTAATCAATCATTTTCATTATAAAAATCAGCATATCTTACTAGTAATAGAATCACCAGACACAATAAATAACAATATCGTCCTGTTTCAAAATCATATTCTTCAACTAATCCATGAGCAATATTATTTCTTATATTTCCCCCTAAAGATTGACACAGTAAGCATTGAAATTGCCAAAAAATTGATTTATTATTGTCTTCAGAATTTTTAATTAAATAATTTAATATATCCCATAACGTATATTCTTCAGTTCGACCATCTTTATCAATCTTATATGTTAAGCCATATTGTTCCTGTGCAATATATCGAAATAAGTTTTCTAATTGTAAAACTAAAACTTGATATCCTGTACACAATTCTCCTTGAAATATTAAAAACAGCACATTTCGAAAAATCTTATTCCTAGTTGCTGGGACTATTTCATTATGTCTTATTAGAAAATCAAAACTATATTCACTAAATATAAAAGTATCTTTTATATATGAATAGATATGTTTTAAATAACAACCAGCAACATCTGCATATCTCATAACCATATGATCTACATGATTTCTCAAATTAGTACTATTATTTTCATAGTCAGAAGACATTAGTGGCATAAATATATCAGTAGATTGCCCTCTATCATTAATAATACTACATGGAAACGTATCACTTATAAATCCGGAAGATTTACAGTCTTTTACCATATTTTTTACTATATCAAAGTCTAGATATTTAATAAACTTTAAGGAATAAAATATTATTTCTATAAAATTTAATTTTTTCAAATCCTCTTTTATCGTATTGAGAGAAATGTTAGAGTCAATACTTATCTCTATTATTTTCATATTATTCACTTTGTTTATTTGTACCAGCATCAATTTCTGCTTCAGTTCATTTGCCTTTTTCTGGTTCTTACAACGAGTATAAGAGTCTATTGCGTTTATTAAAAATCGCTCTTGCTTAAAATAATCCTTATCTGGAATAAAGTTAAACAATTTTTCAAAATATTCTGCATAGTCTTTTTCAATACTTATGATTAAATTTGAATCACCTAGTTTATTAGCCCATTTTCTTTTTAAAATAAAAATCTTTTCATTAATATGCTCATTTTCACCTCTTATACTTACATTATTATTAAGAAACTCTAATGCCTCGTAATATGAAATAAAGTGTTCTGCTGATAAAATGTCTAAAATTGATAGTGTTATATATATTGAGGTATTATTTTCATTATGAAATATAATATTATGTAGAATTTTAAATATTGTATTGAGTTTTTTTCTATTATTTATTTCTTTTGCCAAAGCGATAGCATATGTCGAAACCTCTAAAACAGATTCATCAAAATTTATTTCACGCTCTAAATGAATAAGATAATAATCAAGTGCTTTATCAGCAGCCTTATAGTCTCTTTGATCCAGCCAAATACACTCCCAAATATAAGCACTAAAGTACGGCAAAAAATTGTCAAAATTTAATTTTTCTAAACATTCTAAATCAGACTTAACAAGAAAACAATTATTAACTCTTACTAAACTTTCATCTAAAAAAATATTTAATTTACGCTTCTTATTTTCTTCAATTATTAATAATCCACATATCTTTTGTAATATCTTAAGAGCTTTTTTCTCTCCAATATTTTCTAACTCTACGTCCTTTAAGTTTACTATTGGCCAGTATCTTAAATTTCCTGTATTTAATTTAACTTGATTAATCAGTTCATAAATATTCACTTCATCATTCCTTAATATATAATTAGTTGAAAATTAGTGTGCTACTTTTTTATAAATTGATTTAATATTTTCAAGAAAAGCGTCTTACATTCTTCTAATGAAATATCGCCTCTAATTAAATTAGTTATAGCCATTATACTTTCTGCGTTATCCTCAATTATTAAATATAATTTTGCATTATCTATTACTTTCTCAAAGGTCATATTATTCCAATTCTGTGAAGTAGAAATTGATACGCCAGTATCAATTAATGTAGTAGAAATCGAGTAACCTGCTGGTATCTTTTTCGCTTTTTGCATATTATGCTCTACAATTATTTCCTGTAAAATGATTTTATATTTCTTATTAAGAAAATCTAAATCCTCTTTAATGGCAATAAAAACTCCTTTACCATACTCTTTAACTTCCTCATAGCTTGGAAAGTGCCCGTGATGGATAACACGATTTCTAAGATTCCGTAATTCACCAGTTAATAAATACGGCTTTCTACCTTCATTATTAAAGTACTCGTTTTCAAATAATTCCAACTGAGCTCCACTTTTTTTCGTACTGCATTCCACTTATCATCCTTTGATTCATGATTAAATCTACATATAACTTCAATGTAAAACTCATAATATTTTTCTAGTGCTGCGGCATAATTTAATATAGCTGCACTATAATTTTTCTTCAGCAAGTTATAAGTTGCATTAAAAAATAAAATTTCAAAAACTTCAGCTTGCATAATTATTGCAAGTTTATGACCTTTAGAACATTCTACAATATAAACTCCATCATCATTAAGTGTAAAATCTTTAATAATAATGTTAGGCGGTGTTGTATCACATTGATAACAAGCTGTCATTAAATACATATTCTACTCCTATTTCTAATAAAAAATAAATTATTTATTAATTATTTATTCTTCAATTTAATCAATTATTCCTCTCCATATGCTATTTTTTCTTATTTCTTTTTATTATCAAAATTTTATGCTTATAGGACAAAAGGGCCTCGCACAAGTACAGTTAATACTGTATATAGCAAAAGCCCTTCTATTTTAATATATAATTTTTTATTTTACTTCTATACCATTAGTTTGTATAGTTCTTACTTTATAATAGGCAGCCATACCCTTATTTAACCAAAAAACATTTTGTGATTTTGGTTTTAAATCTTCCAAACCATGAGCCGCACTATATCGATTCATAACCTGTACCGGATTAACATAAATGTCTTTTTCGCCACGGGATATGGCCGTTTGAATAATCTGCTCATTTACAGCGACTTGTCTATTATAATCTATCGTACTTTCAACAGCCGATCTATATTCTCTCCCAAAGGATGCAAGCATAATAACACTCAACGTTGCAATCAAAGCAGTTTTATTAAAACCTACATACGCTTCATTTCTGATAAAGTCAGCTATTAATATACCCGTAGCAATAATAAAGAGAATCGTACCACTAAAGACGATACGTGACCCAAAACCACCTACGGCCGACATGGCAATAGCACAAAGAAAAGTACCAACAAGATAAATTAGTGAGCTTTGTTTATCCGTTTTCTTCAACAAGAAATACAATATCACGAATATAAGAACTAAGAACAAAGTCTTTTCATAATCAATCAATCTTAGTGCATTTTGTGGGATTCGCCCGATAACTTTAAGAAATGCTCCTTGATGGCCTTCGGCTTCATAACGAATAAAATTACCCGGTGCAAACCACATTGCTGCACTACCTGCTAGAGTACCAAGGAGGCCCCAAATACTAAATTGAGGAATTAAATTATATTTCTTTTTATACTGCCACATATAGCAGAGAATAAATCCAATAATTCCTACCGAAAAATTTTCATTGGCCCAACCGGAGAAAATCCCTAAGATAAATAAAAGAATATACAAGAAATAGTTTCTGAAAGTTTCACGGTTGCCATCATATAACCTATAAAACAACATGAAAATTAACGGAATAATAATTGTCCACAAATAATTACCGGCACCGGTTAACCACAAAATATTCTGACCAAAAGCCGGTAAAAATACCCAAATGGAAAAGTTAATATAAATGAGAATTGACAAAGACCAATACTTAGCCTTTGTAATGTGAGCATAAACCAGCAATAGCAGTACAACGTAGATGAACGAGTTAGCCACATTGAATATGGATTTTGGCATGCTTAAAAATAATAAGGAGAAAAATTCGCCCCATACACGGCCACTCCAAGTGAGATAGTATTTCTCTAAGGCTTGATACATATCCCCCACGGAATGAATTTTCACTGCTGCCGCATACTTTAAATAATCGTCCACAACAAACCCAGTCAGGCTATTTAGTTTGAACATCAAAATAAAAATGCCAACCAATAATCCTACAAATGCTATTTTTGTTGCCACCGGTGACTTTAAATACTTATACAAAACAATTTCATCCTTCCCTCAATACACTATACTCCACTAATTATATCTTCCCGCCATTGGTGGTTATCCAAATACCATTGTATCGTTTTTTTGATTCCGTTGGCAAACTTCGTTTCCGGTAACCATCCCAACTCAGTATAAATCTTAGTCGGATCAATGGCATAGCGCAAATCATGTCCTTTACGATCAGCAACATAGGTAATTAAGTCTTCCGATTTACCTAACTCTTTGCAAATCAATTTTACTATATTAATATTAGCCATTTCATTATGTCCACCAATATTATATACTTCCCCTTCACGGCCTTTATGAATAACCAAATCTATAGCTCTGCAATGATCTTCTACATAAAGCCAATCACGAACATTTTGGCCGTTACCATATACAGGTAACTGTTGATTATTTAAAGCATTAACAATCATAAGCGGAATTAACTTCTCTGGGTATTGATAGGGTCCATAGTTATTGGAACAACGAGAAATCGTCACCGGAAGTCCATAGGTTCTAAAATAGGACAATACCAATAAATCAGCTGCAGCCTTAGAGCTACTATATGACGAGCTTGGATGTAATGGCGTTGTTTCCGTAAATAGCAAATCCGGTCTATCCAATGGCAAATCACCATATACCTCATCCGTCGAAACTTGATGATAACGTTTAATGCCGTATTTGAGACACGCATCCATCAATACGTCTGTCCCCAAGATATTTGTTTCTAAAAAAATACCGGGATTATTGATAGATCGATCTACATGTGATTCAGCTGCAAAATTAACAATCATATCAGGTTTTTCTTCTTCAAACAACTGATTAATAGCTTTTCTATCACAAATATCTGCTTTAACAAATCTGAAGTTTGGATTAGTCATTACACTCGTCAATGTAGAAAGATTGCCGGCATAGGTTAGCTTGTCTACACAAATAATACGATACGAAGGATAGGTCTTCAGCATATAAAATATGAAGTTTGAGCCAATAAAACCAGCACCGCCAGTGACTAGGACTTTCACATTAGAACTCCTCAGACGTAACTTTAATCAATACTTATCTAAAATTATCTTTTTAGCAAGCCACAAACAAACACCAATATAAATAATCGTAGTCCCAAATAAATCTAAAAAAAATCTCTCATCAATTGACGATAAAAATAATGGATACGAAATAGTCGCATATATTATTAGTGATGTAATCTTGATACTATTATTATATTTCAAATAATTATAGTAATAACTATAAAATACCCCTAATAACCACATAACTCCTAACATACCGATTATCCCAAAAGCCTTAATATATCTCCATTCTGCAGTATAAACATTAGTATCAATACCTTCAAAATTAACAAACGGCAAAAATATCTCTACTTCTGGTAAGTTAAACCCTAAGAAATTAAGATTCCTATAAACACTAACCAATAAATTAGAACCAATTAAAGAATTCTCTACTGGTATCTGATGATATATAACATCAAAAGCTGGAACAGATAAGCCTAAATAATGCGATAAAATTATAAAAGGTGTTCTAGTACTACTAGCAACCTTTCCAGATAAATACCCCATTATCAAGAAAAAGGCTATGGCCATAATCCCTAGTATGCCAAGAATAATAATTGATTTTATACCGGCCTCTAGCTTAAATTGATTCTTCTTCAAATAAAGAAAATTTCCAATTACCACAACAAATATAACAAATGACATCATTGCCATACGCCCGGTTGTAAATATCATAAAAGGAATATAAGCTAAAACTGGCACAAGTAAAATTAGATTTATATTTGACCATTTAAAAAATATTAAATTGCTTAAAAATGCATATATATATACTGAAGCAATCGCTAGAGAAATATATTGTCGATAATTCATCCAGCGACTCAACATAACTTGCTCAGCTTCAATTGCTGGTCTTACAGTTTTTATAATATTAAATATACCATCTGTATTTCCAAGTAATACAGATAAGTGATAAATTTCACGAAAACTAAACATCGCCAAAATACTCATTATCAAAAAAGAAAAGAAAATTAAATTATTAGCTTTATAATATTTAACAGTCAAAATTGGCGAAATCGGTTGTCTATAAAAAGCAATCTTACAAGCAGCTAAATTACCGCAAGCAAATGATAAAATGGCCATAAATAATACTATTGTACTTGACATTGAAAACTGTAATTGCCAACGATCTATGTTTAATGCAGCCAATATAGAGCTTAATAACATAGTCATACTCATTAAAATACCAGGTTGAAGTACATCCCCTTTAAAAAAGTATATTAAACCTATTGTTAAAATCAATAATAATGCAGATAAAATATACAAAAATCCTGGATCAACCATTTTTTTCATTCCTTATCGAAATTAAAAATACTATCACCACTCCAATAATAGTTCCTAAAACAGCGCCTATAATTCCATACTTTATTATTATAATATTTTTATCATTTGCTAATAGTTTTGGTTCTAATGTATATGTACTTACTTCTTTAAATTGACTTTGTGGGGTTATCTGATTAATCCTCGACTCAGCAAAAGAAATATATTCGTCTAAATATTTAGTTCCATATAATTTTATATATTCATAATCTTTTGCATCATCTGCACTTAATGTGAAAATAAACTGAATAACCCCCGAATGAATATCAACAACATGAATATGTTTCTGCAACCATTCAACCTTCTGAATTTCAGTTAGCTTATCCCAATCGCTATTAATTTTTTTATAATCAAATCTATTTTCTGATTGTTTCAAAAATAAATCAATTTCACTATAACTCTTTAAAAATGTACCATAGTCAAGAGAATTATTAAACATTAATGGCTGATTATACTCAATTTTTATAGTTTTTTCAGTATGAAATCGTGTACTTTGAATAACATAGTCTGTAAAAAAAGTTTTTTCAATTACTAAACCTAATGAAAAAATAATTGCTAATAGAATGATGTAAATAAACTTACTTTTTAGTGTATCAATAAAAACTCCAAATTTTACACTTTGCATCATGACCTCCTAAATTTTTTATTAAATCTCTTTTAATACATTATTTTTAAAAACATATCCCAAAATAGCAAATGTAATTACCCCTTCAACAATTACCATTATTATAGCAACACCCTCACCAAGCCAATAAGGAGCTATACAAAACATCAATATGATATCTAAAATAGCCCCCAACACAAGAATATTGCTAAAGATCTTTTGATAGCCATAATTTAACAAAACTTGAATTCCAAAGACATTACTTATTGATATTATCATAGGTAATAATGCTAATATTTGTAAAATTTCTACACTTGACTGATATCCTTCACCAAATAATAGCTGTACTACATAAGGTGCCAAAAAGATTAAAGATATACTTCCTATCAAACAGCCACCGATATAAACTTTTCCATACAGTTTTATAAAATTCAAAAAATTATTTTTACCCTCTTGAATTTTTTTACTGGCATAAGGATACACCGCTTGATTAACAGTAAACATAACACCTTTAATGCTATCTATTAATTTATTAGCCGCACTAAAATATCCCACTATAGTGTCATTAGAAAAAATACCTAATAAGACTATATTACTAGTTGTATATATGTTTATAGCAATAGTAGAAAGAAAAATATGCCAACCATCATTCATAGTTTTTATTACACCTTTAAACGTTGGCTTTATAAACACAAAACTATATTGTCTTACTATAATTATATACGAAAGTATCCCTGCGAGGATTAATGTACTAGACTGAAATAAAGCCGCTAACAAATAATCATCCTGGTTTCGAACAAACAAAAAAACCAAAATAACAGTTGCCAACCTAGCTATTATATTGACAATTGTTATATATCTCATTTGTTGAATTCCCTGAAAAAACCATGTAGGGAAAATAAAATTACCTAATGCTAATAAAAAAACACTCCAGTACAAATAAGCATCAAACTTTATTGCCATAAAATCAATGATCAAAATAGAAAAAAAAGAAAATAAAGCTGTTAAAAGAAGAAGTAATGCCTTACAAGTCATAATATTAATAAAAATATCTGCAATTTGCTTCTTTTCAATTACTCTTGCAATATCTCTAGGTCCAGTCATATTAAAGCCGTAATCTACAATAATAATACAATATTGAACTATGCCTTGCATAAAAGCAATCGCACCAAATTTTTCAACGCCTAATACTCGAACTAAATAAGGTAATAATATAAAATTCAATATGTATTCTGCACCTTTTAAACTTACCAATGAAAAAATATTTTCAAACAACTTATTTATTTTCATAGTTCAATCTCTTAATAATATTTATTTATATTTCTTATACAAATAGTAAAATTTAAAAATCAATTTCATCAAATATCGGTTTTTAATTTTCTCTATAATAGCCCCAGACAACCATGGACTATTCTTAATAGAATTTATAGAGTCTTCAAAAGATGAGGCTTTTGAACTTAAAATTAATGGTCGTAACTCATCAAGAATCACCCTATAATCTTTCCATATTTTTATATCTTCTAGAGTTGGTGTAATTGCAAAGTTTTTAAAGTTTTGCAGAGCTATATTAGTACTAATATCTTCATCAAAAAATTGATTCATACTAGATTCAAAAAATGACAATGCCCCCCTCTGCAATTCTTGAATATAATATTTTTCGTCAACTTTCCCGTCTCCAATATACTCGAAGTCAGCTAATATTGGTTCCACTTTATTATCTATAACTTGATAACCTTTAACGCTCCCATGCGGAGCAGTGAGAAATATTTCTAAAAACATATAACAAAAACGCAATAGGACCTTATACGGCTTGGTTTTATTACCTGAGTCAAAAAATATGTTTCTAGTTGTATTTTCCTCAATTGCAGAATGCAAATAATAATAAAAAGGATTTACATCTAAATTCTCTTGTTTTAAATAATATTTTAATGCAAACTCAATGCTACAGCCGGCTCCCATGTCAATAATACCAACATTTCCATAAAATTGCTCTTGATGAAAATATGATTGAATAAGTATTGCCTGAGCCTTAGAATCACTGAATATCTGTTCTTTAATAAAATCAAACAAAGACTCTACTCGCTGATCAATTTTCAAAGTATCAATATTAAATCTATCTTGACGAGCCAATTTAAATTTGTCTAACACTACATCATCAACTGTAATGCAAAATCTATCTAACACATATTCTAATGTAAAAGATTTATCCCAAGATTTATAATGTTTTACCATATCGTCAAAAGATTTATCATATTGTAAAATCGGCCTTATTACAGACTTTCTTGAAATATAAAAATATTTTGAATCTATGTTAGGACAATATAAAGAAAAAGCTTTTTTCAAAATGTATCCATCTCGTGAAAAGAAGAAAACTTTTTTTAAATTTTTTTGCTCTACTTGTTGCGCTAACCACTTAGTAAAACCTAATAATAATGGACCAAAAACCTCATATCCTATTTTAAAAATATCATTTTCTTTAATCGGCATATTATTATTAATAAACCGATTTATCCAATTGTATGTAAAAATTTCCTGACTAAATAAACCCTCTTCATCATAATAAGTGGGAAATAATTCCCCTTCATCAATCAAAAATGCAGATAATCCTTGCATTTTTGCCTTTTTAAAGTCAGCATTTTTGTCATTACCAATATGAAGAACTTGAGATGGTAATAATCTTTCTTTTTCTAAAACCTTCTTAAATAGTAAACCCTGCTCCCATTTTGTAATCCGTTCATCACACGAAGAGTAAACTATTTTATGATGTAAATAATCGTTTTTCTCTAAAATTTTATTAATATCTGATGCACTAAAGTACATATCAGAAATAATGAGAATAGGTTTTTCTATGGACACGCAATAATTATAAATCTCTTGAAGTTCTTGATTCGCTGTACAAACAAGCAATTCTATTTCTAACTCCATTTTCTTTATTAAATTTTTCTCATTTTCACTATAATTATCATCAAAATTTTCATAAATTTCATCAATATTTACTTCTCGATAAGTGCATCTTTTTCTTGCATTAGCCTCAGCCGCAATTCGGGCATCGTATATCTTTTTTGATGTTCCTAACAACTTATTAACTTTACATTCTAGTAACCTAAATACATCTTTATTATTACCAAGATTTCTTTTTATCAAAGTATCAAACACATCAAATGATATAACATCATGTTTTGAAATTATTAATTTTAGTTTCTCAAGATCCATTTAATTTTTCTCTTTCAAGTAAAAACTCATTATCTTATTAACTTCTGTATCAATATCATAACCGGCTAAACTTAAATCTTTCGAAGTGTCTCTTCTAGTAACAGCACTCTTCTTTAATATTATATCTGCCCAAGTCTTTTTCTCTAATTTCTTATCGATAAAATAACACAAGCCATCTACTAGCTTTAATTCTTTGGTTATATTATCTGAAAAAAAACAAGGCAATCCGCAGGCTTGTGCTTCTACACCAACAACAGTAAGTCCTTCAAACCTTGAAGGCATTACAAAACAATCCATTGCCTGCATTAATTCAGCCACATCATGTCGTATCCCTAAAAATAAAACTGATTCTTCTAAATTTAATCTTTTTACTTGTTCTAAAGCTTTTTTATAATATGTGTCATCACCTACATAGTCACCTATTAATAATAATTTAGCTTCCACTCTTTTATTATGCACTTCATTGAATACATCAATCAAAAATTCGTGATCTTTTTGATACACAAATCTACCCACATGACCAACAACAAAGTCTTCATCATCAAATTTTAACTCAGAGCGTTTGATTTGTCTTACTTTATCATTAAAAACTAAATCTTTTGTATTAATAGCATTATGAATAACCGTAAATGGTTGTGTATTCCCAAACATCCACTGCCCAGCTAAATTCGAGCAAGCAAAGTAATCAGTTACACTCCACTTCATAAGAATTCGATTAAAGCTTATTAAAGCCCGTCTAATTTGACCAATCTTATTTTCAAAACCACCATTATGAGAATGTATTATTCTCACCGGAATTCCCATTATTTTTCCTAGAAATAATGGAAAAATATATTCTAAACTATTAGTATTTAGTACAATCGCCTTATAGTTTTTTGATTCTTTGCGAAGTAGTTTTATCCATTGCCAATAATGTTTTAAAGGATTCTTATGACGGGAACAAACACCAAAAATCTTTGATCCGGCTTTTCTTATTTTATCGGCAAAGACAATATCATATTCATTGGTAATATTTACAAAATCATAAACTACTTTATTTCTATCTAAATGGTCAAATTGCTGCATTAAATATGTTTCAAGACCACCTATATTCCGAGTCATGCCAATTTGTAAAACTTTTACCGGCAATAAATCTTGATTCATTTTAATTATCCTTTAATTTTTGCAAATAAAAATGGAAATTGTCTTTTTATTAATCCAATCATCCGTACAAGCCACAACAACATAACTCCTTTTTCATCGCGCAACAAAAATATCATTAATTTCTGTTTCTCAGAAATGTTTATAAACTCAACACACTTAAAATAATTATATATTTTACTATCTCTAATTGACGTTAATAACTTTTGAATATTTTCATCTGATTCAATAGCTCGTTGTAGTGTAGAATATACAATCCGAGTATACATCCAAAACAACATACTCTTGGATTCATCATCCATATTTTCAAAACCATGAAAAAATGCTAAGAAACGCTCGATTTTCATTATATGTAGATTATAGTAATCATCGTTCTTTTGCGACGATAAACTATTAGACTCTGTTAATTTAATATAATGATATCCTGTATAGTCAATACATTTGAATATATTAACATATTCAAAATAGCGGATATTAAAGTCAAAATCTTCATTTACACGATATGAAGGATTTAGTTCAAGTCCATTTCCCTCTATTATTTCACGGCGATAAAAACCATTACATAAATAGCCAAATAATGGCACTAACTCCATTTTTAAAATTTGCTTGGCAATTTCGTTTCGATCTCTATATTCATGAGTTAATAAACTTTGCACTTTAAAAAAATGATTTTTTGTATCTTTTTGAATATATTCTTCAATACAACCATACTTTAAACAATCTATATCGCACTCTCTCAAATGAATATATGCTGTTGCAAGTAAATCTTTATCAACATAATCATCACTATCGCAAAATGTTACATATTTTCCTTTAATATTTGATAAGCCATAATTTCTAGCTGCTGCGGCCCCGGCATTTTGCTGCATCTGATAAAGTTTAATTCGATTGTCTTTTTTTAAATAGGACTCACAAATATCATAACTATTATCTGTAGATTGATCATCAACTAAAATCAATTCAAAATTTGTATATGTTTGTTCCAATATACTTTCTATCGCCCTTTGCAAAAAAGGTACAGCATTATAAACTGGCATAATGACACTAAAAAACGGTTTATTAACTTCCATATAATACTTCTCCCTTGCATACAACGATAATCAAGTTACTATAATCTAAAATAGTGTTTAATTTCTTACTTTCCAAATACCTTACGTTTCAAAAAGCTACCGCCTTTTTTGAGCCAATTTTGTTTTTCCATAAAAGAAACATTTTGCTCTTTATAGTTAATCTGATTTTTTTCAATCCAAACATCGAGTAAAATTTCACTGACGAATCCAAAGATGCGAGATTCATATGGATTATAGTCGGAAATATCTACTCGTTTTTCCAATTCAAACAATATAGCAAATAGCCATTCACAATATTGATTGTATAAATCACGACGCATCACAAACATATTGAACATATGAGCCCAAGTGCGATTGCATACAGTTGCAAAAGCTTCTGAATATTCCGGATACATTTCAGCAATAATAGTTTCAGTTACATCTAACCCTTCACTATGATGGGCATGGTTATAATGCGAACGATTGCTTTCAATATAATACCGACGTTTATCGGCAACTACAACCGGATATTGCTCTAATAAAGTTTGCCATTGTTCGCTAGTTAAAACTTGCTGCTTCTTTTCTTCAATATTGCGAACTTCTTTATTGGTAAAATAGCGACGATAATGCACTAACCCCACATAATCCGCCTCTAAGTTTTTCCATGCCCAATAAAGTGCCGTTAATTCACAATAGTTAGGATTTTTAGCTGATATATTATCACCGGTATTATCACCAACATACCCTAAATCAGCTTTGCCTTCTCTACCTACATGTATAGGCATATATACTGAATCATTTGGCATCCAATACAATTTATGTGCTGCCACTAAAATTTTTATTTCCGCCACTTACTTCAATTCCTTTTCTACTAAACGCAATGCACTTGCAATCACTTTATCCATATCATAATATACATATTCAGCTAAACGACCACCGAATATAACATTTTTTTCTTCTTTAGCTTTTGAAGCATATTTCGCATATAAATCATAGTTCTTTTCATTATTGACAGGATAATAGGCTTCCTCTCCTACTTTCCAGTCAGCAGGATACTCTTTAGTTACATAAGAAACAGGTTGTGTGCCAAATTCAAAATGTTTATGTTCAATTATACGAGTGTATGGTACATCAGCTGCTGTATAGTTAACTACTGCTACGCCCTGATAATTATCTGTTTCTATTTTTTCCGTTTCAAAACGCAAACCACGATATTCCAATTGACCAAATTCATAGTTATAGTATTCATCAATCGGTCCTGTATAGATAATTTTATCCGCTAAGGCTGTTAACTCTTCACGATTTTTAATAAAATCGATACCTAAGCGTACTTCAATACCTTCTAACATATTTTCAATTAGTTTGGTATAACCACCTTCAGGAATCCCCTGATAGCGATCATTGAAGTAATTATTATCGTATGTATAGCGAACCGGCAAGCGTTTAATAATAAACGACGGAATCTCTGTACAAGGTCGCCCCCATTGCTTTTCGGTGTAACCTTTGATTAGCTTTTCATAGATATCGGTGCCAACTAAACTGATAGCCTGTTCTTCCAAGTTTTTTGGTTCATCAGTAATTACGGCTCTCTGTTTTTCAATAATAGCTTTAGCTTCAGCTGGAGTAGAGATACCCCACATTTTACTAAATGTATTCATATTAAACGGCAGATTGTACATTTCACCTTTATAGTTGGCTACCGGAGAGTTTACATAGTTATTAAAAGTGGCAAATTGATTCACATAATCCCACACATGTTTCATCGAAGTATGGAAGATATGAGCACCATATACATGAATATTAATACCATCCTTATTTTCGCAATACATATTACCGCCAATATGATTACGACGATCGATAACTAATACCTTTTTACCACGTTTATGTGCTTCATGCGCAAATACAGAACCGAAAGGACCTGCACCAACTACTAAATAATCGTACTTCATTCGCATCACTCCTCTACTAATAAGCACCTTTGCGTTGTAATACGGCTGTTACGGTTTTTACTAAATATACAATGTCAATCCAAACTGACCAATTATGTACATACCACGAATCCATCTGAACACGTTCATCATAAGTAGTATCACTACGGCCGCTAACTTGCCAAACACCGGTAATTCCCGGTGGCACTAAGTAGAAATCTTGTATATATTCACCATATTTCTCTACTTCAGCCTGAACAATCGGCCTTGGTCCTACTAAGCTCATTTCCCCTTTTAAAACATTGAGCAACTGTGGTAATTCATCAAGACTTGTTTTACGTAAAAAGTGACCGATTTTAGTAATACGTGGATCGTTTTTCAATTTAAAATCTCGATTCCACTCTTCCTGTGCTTCCGGATTATCTTTTAAATATTCCTGCAAGGCTTCTTCAGCATTTACTACCATCGAACGGAACTTATAACAAGGAAACTCCTTGCCATGTTGCCCCACACGTCGATGTGCAAATAAAATTGGACCGGGATCGGATATATAAATAAAGGCAGCTATGATAAGTCCAATAGGAAGGAAAACTATCATCCCGGCTAAGGTTAAAACAGTATCAAATACTCGTTTTAAGAATCGATAATATGGTCTGGCCAAGTTGTTTTTTACATTAACCAAAAGCATATTTTCTTCCATTAAGCCTTGAACTGACACATTCGCTACCGGTAACCCGATTAATTCCGGCACAAACGATACATTTTTGATTAAAATTTCCAACCGATTAACTAAATTGATTAGTTTATCCGGTGGCAATCCCGGAGCGCAGACGATTACATGCTGAATCTTAGTCTTAGCCACAATTTCATCAATATCGCAAAAACCACCCAATAATAGATATTGTTCGATTAAATTCTTACAAACCGGATTATCATCAATAAAGCCGACTATTTCATAGCACATAATCGGATGGCGGTCAAAAGACTGTAAGACAAGTTCTGCCGTCTTGCCGGCGCCAATAATAATAACCGGAATTTTAAGAACGCCCTTAGCTATTAAAACGCGTTCTAAAATATAGCGTCCCAATAATAATGTTATAAAGGTCAATACCCAAGATCCTATAATAAATAATCGCGACACATCACCTGCCACATTAGCTGCATACATAAGAAATACAGTGAGCAAGACGCTATAAGAAACGGCCTTAAATAAGTTTCTAACACGTTCCCAATACGGCAAAGCAATTTCATAACAATGGCACACAAACATCATGAATAGAAATAATGCCGGTGCAATTAAATAAATATATATGCTATGAATATGAAATGTATCAGATACAGGTGGAAACATCCACATTTTTCTTGCTTTAAAGGAAAGCGAAAGGCCTGAAACAATCATAAAATAATCAATAATAAACAAACATAAAGGCAATACATACGTGGTATTACGTTTTAATAATGGGATTGAATCTTTCATCGCAGTAAATCCTTTCAATAAACTTTTTATTATATAATAATAGGTTATTAATTGTTTAATACAAGGATTTAAAACTTATCTAAATCTAACGTTTTTAAATATTCGGTTAATGCTTCCCCAACTTGTTCATTACGAAGTCCATATTCAATCATAGCTTGCAAATAACCAAATCGGTTACCGATATCATAACGTTTACCTTCATAAGCTAAAGCAAATACATCTTCATCCAGCTGTGCAATCGCATCGGTTAATTGTAATTCATTGCCGGCACCAACCGGAATATTTTCCAAACAATCAAAGATTTTTGGTGACAATATATAGCGTCCCAAAACCGCAATATTTGACGGTGCTAACTCTTTTTGTGGTTTTTCTACTAAACCTTCTACTTTATATACGGTATCAGTAATCGGAGTCCCCGCCACGATTCCATAAGAACTAACCATATTCTCCGGCACTCGTTGTACTCCCAACACGGTTCCGCCATAGGTATTATATGTATCAATTAACTGTTTTAGGCATGGGTATTCCGGATTGTATACCACATCGTCACCCAACAAAACGGCAAATGGTTCACCGGCACAAAAGGCTTTAGCACATAATACGGCATCCCCCAAGCCACGCGGTGCTTTTTGGCGAATAAAATGCACACGAATATCAGCCAAGCGGCGTACCATGGCCAACTGTTTCTTTTTCCTCTGCTGTTGTAATAACTGTTCCAATTCAACACTCGTATCAAAGTGATCTTCAATAGCCCGTTTATTTCGTCCCGTAATAATAAGAATTTCCTCAATACCGGAATCAACCGCTTCTTCAATAATATATTGAATGGCCGGAGTATCCACAATAGGCAACATTTCTTTTGGCTGCGCCTTTGTTGCCGGTAAAAAACGAGTACCAAATCCTGCTGCCGGAATAACGGCTTTTCTCACACTTTTCATACTACACCTCAATAACTAACGACTCAACTTGATTTTTATAATACACAAAATAAATAAGTAGAAAAAATTAATTTATCCGTTTATATTTCCTTTTATTATAACATTTTACATAAATCATAACCACCCGTAGAACGGGTGGTTTGCTCTGACCCTATAAGGGTCTTTC
>OFMX01001292.1_pt1 | contig 19663 bp, 18 predicted proteins | sample 1541901 | NCBI WGS metagenome assembly OFMX01 (sample SAMN04209222, study PRJEB22552) | human gut metagenome | biome: gut; material: feces | host: Homo sapiens | place: USA: Oklahoma | reverse complement strand
CCGTGACCCCATGCGTGACAGGCATGTATTCTAACCAACTGAACTAACGCACCAATAATTTTGATAGTCTCTCTTCCGACGCTTTCTCTCTCGATTGCGGGTGCAAAGGTACGCATTATTTTTAAATCTGCAAGCGTTTTGGCAAAAACCATAAAAAAAATATTTTCCAACTCCCTTCACCTCCCCACCCTAAAAATTACGATATTGTTATTATTTTAATCTTTTCAACAAACTTCTTGTTATAAAATTTAGCTTATTGGCAATAATTCGCTATTTTTGTGCACTCAATAGATTAAAATCGAAAATTAGGGAAAAAGATGAATACAACTGCAAAATTATTGTTGCACTGCCCAGACCAACCAGGCATTTTGGCAGAAGTCACAAACTTTATTACAATTAACAAAGGTAATATTGTCTACTTAGACCAATATGTGGACCATGTAGAAAATATATTTTTCATGCGTATAGAATGGGAAATAAAGGATTTCTTTATTCCTAAAAATAAAATAGAAGATTATTTTGAAACCTTGTATGCCCAAAAATATGAAATGAAATTCCGTCTTTATTTCTCGGATGTAAAACCCAAAATGGCCATATTTGTTTCCAAACTGTCCCATTGCCTGTTCGATATGCTGGCACGCTACACGGCCGGAGAATGGAATGTGGAAATTCCGCTGATTATAAGTAACCATCCCGACCTTCAGCATGTGGCAGAACGTTTCGGTATACCGTTCTATCTCTTCCCTATTACTAAAGAGAACAAAATGGAACAGGAAAAAGCAGAAATGGAGCTATTGGAAAAACATAACATCAATTTCATTGTACTGGCACGCTATATGCAAGTGATTTCCGAACAAATGATTGAAGCATATCCCAACCGCATCATCAACATACACCACTCTTTCCTCCCTGCGTTCGTTGGTGCAAAACCTTATCATGCAGCGTTTGAACGAGGAGTAAAAATCATTGGTGCGACCAGCCATTATGTTACCTCCGAACTGGATGCCGGTCCTATCATTGAGCAAGATGTAGTACGCATCACACACAAGGACACTGTGCAGGATTTAGTAAGTAAAGGTAAAGATTTGGAAAAAATAGTCCTTTCTCGTGCTGTTCAGAAACATATTGAACGAAAAGTATTGGCTTATAAAAATAAAACAGTTATCTTTAGCTGATGAAAATTGCTGTCGTAAAATATAATGCAGGAAACATCTACTCCGTAGACTATGCACTGAAGCGCCTTGGAGTAGAAGCAACCATCACTTCCGATAAGGAAGTATTGATGAGTGCCGACAAAGTTATCTTCCCCGGTGTGGGCGAAGCCGAAACAACCATGAGCCATCTCCGGAAAAACCGGTTGGATGAAGTTATTAAAAACTTAAAACAACCTGTACTAGGTATCTGCCTGGGAATGCAGCTGATGTGCCGGCACTCCGAAGAAGGAAATGCTGACTGCTTGGGCATCTTTGATACTGATGTAAAGTTGTTCAGCCCCACCCGGCATGAAGACAAAGTACCCCATATGGGATGGAACACCCTGACTCATGTACGCAGCGACCTGTTCAAAGGATTCACCAAAGAAGAATTTGTATACTTCGTACATAGCTTCTATGTGCCTCTGAACGAGTTTACGGCAGCACAAACAGATTATATCCTCCCCTACAGTTCGGCCTTGCACAAAGATAATTTCTATGCGACACAGTTCCATCCCGAAAAGAGCGGAGCCGTGGGCGAACGAATCCTGAGGAACTTTTTAGAATTGTGAACCATTACATTATATATAACAATGTATAAGAAGAAATAGATATGATAGAGTTAATTCCTGCCATCGACATTATTGATGGCAAATGCGTCCGTCTTTCTCAAGGAGATTATAACACACAGAAAGTATATAACGAAAACCCGGTTGAGGTTGCCAAAGAATTTGAAGCCCATGGGATTCATCGTCTGCACATTGTCGATCTGGATGGAGCAGTTTCACGCCATGTTGTGAATTACCGTGTACTGGACCAAATCGCCAGCCGCACTTCTCTGGTCATTGATTTTGGAGGAGGGATAAAAACAGACGAGGACCTAGTCATCGCTTTCGACAATGGCGCACAAATGGTAACCCTGGGCAGCGTAGCCGTGAAAAATCCCGGGCTTTTCAAAAAATGGCTGGAACAATACGGAAACGAGAAAATCATTCTGGGAGCTGATGTAAAGGAGAATAAAATTTCTGTCAATGGCTGGAAAGAGGAAAGTCAGCAGCAGTTGATCCCTTTTTTGAAAGATTATACTAAAGAAGGGGTTTTCAAGGTGTTATGTACCGACATCAGCCGTGACGGAATGTTGCAAGGACCTTCCGTGGAACTATACCAGCAAATCCTGAAGGAGTTCCCGAATATGCATCTGATAGCCAGCGGAGGAGTAAGCTGTATACAGGACATTATCGACCTGGAAATAGCCAAAGTTCCGGCTGTTGTTTTCGGCAAGGCATTATACGAGGGAAAAATTACATTGAAAGACTTAAACCGTTTCATGTAAAAGCAAATCATGTTAGCAAAAAGAATCATACCTTGCCTGGACATCAAAGACGGGCAGACCGTAAAAGGAACCAATTTCGTAAACTTACGTCAAGCAGGTGATCCGGTAGAACTGGGGCGTACCTACAGTGAACAGGGAGCTGACGAACTGGTCTTTCTCGATATCACTGCCAGCCATGAAGGGCGCAAAACCTTTACCGATTTGGTAAAACGGGTAGCGGCCAATATCAATATCCCCTTTACTGTAGGAGGAGGTATAAACGAACTGAGCGACGTAGACCGGCTATTGAATGCAGGAGCTGACAAAGTTTCTATCAATTCATCAGCCATCCGCAATCCGGATTTGGTAGACAAGATTGCCAAACATTTCGGTTCACAGGTCTGTGTGGTAGCCATTGACGCCAAGCAGACTGAAACCGGGTGGAAATGCTATCTGAACGGCGGCCGGATTGAAACCGACAAGTACCTGTTTGACTGGGCTAAAGAGGTGAACAACCGCGGGGCAGGAGAAATTCTTTTCACGAGCATGAACCATGACGGAGTGAAAAACGGATATGCCAACGAAGCCCTCTCCACCCTGGCCGATTTACTGACAATTCCCGTCATCGCATCTGGAGGCGCCGGATGCATGGAACATTTCCGCGATACATTTGCAAAAGGGAAAGCAGATGCTGCATTAGCAGCCAGCGTTTTTCATTTCGGAGAAATTAAAATTCCCGAATTAAAACAATATCTTTGCGAACAAGGAATTAATGTGAGGTTATAACTCTGTTTTTAATTGCATCTAAATCTGTTTCCACTACCATCCCAAACAGGATGAAAGACTGGCAAACGACCTTCAGATCCTCATTCCACTCTGAATGACGATGCTGATGAAATTTTAAACAAGTTCTATACAACACCGATAATATAACAATAAAATATAGAAAAATGGATTTGAATTTCGAAAAAATGAACGGGTTGATCCCCGCCATCATACAAGACAACAGCACCAGCAAAGTACTGATGTTAGGGTTTATGAATGAAGAAGCATACCGAAAGACAGTGGAAACCGGTAAAGTAACCTTCTTCAGCCGTACCAAGAACCGTCTGTGGACAAAAGGTGAAGAAAGCGGGAATTTCCTGAATGTTGTTTCTATAAAAGAAGACTGTGACAAGGATACCCTGCTGATCAAAGTAAATCCGGCAGGTCCTGTATGTCACACCGGAACAGATACTTGCTGGGGAGAAGAAAACAAAGAAGACATCATGTTCCTGAAGGAATTACAAGATTTCATTGACAAACGTCACGAGGAAATGCCCGCAGGCTCTTACACCACCAGCCTGTTCGAATCCGGTATCAACAAAATGGCACAGAAAGTAGGCGAGGAAGCCGTGGAAACGGTTATCGAAGCTTGTAACGGAACCGACGAACGCCTCATCTACGAAGGAGCCGATCTGATATACCACATGATTGTACTGCTCACCTCAAAAGGCTATCGCATCGAAGACCTTGCCCGTGAATTGAAAGAACGTCATAGCGCTACGTGGAAAAAACATTAAAATGATGGACGAAGCTCTCATTCGATATAAAAACGTATATATCAACCAACAAGAGTTAGGCGTATTGGAAGATGTAAACCTGGAACTGAACAAGGGTGAATTTGTTTACCTCATTGGAAAAGTCGGTTCCGGAAAAACCTCATTACTGAAAACAATTTACGGTGAGCTGGATATACAGTCAGGAGAAGCTGAGGTGTTAGGCTACAACATGACTAACATCAAGCGGAAGCATATTCCCGAACTGCGTCGCCGTTTAGGCATTGTCTTTCAAGATTTTCAGTTACTGACAGACCGCACCGTACACGCAAACCTCAGTTTTGTATTGCGCGCCACCGGATGGACAAACAAAGCAACCATCAAAGCACGCATTGAAGAAGTACTGGACCAAGTGGGAATGACCGGCAAAGGATACAAAATGCCCAACGAGCTATCGGGTGGCGAGCAACAACGCATTGTTATCGCCCGTGCCATCCTGAACCGGCCGGACATTATTCTGGCCGACGAGCCGACGGGTAACCTGGACACCGAAACAGGGCGCAAAATTGTAGAACTTCTGAAATCCATTTGTGCTACAGGCTCCGCCATCATGATGACCACCCATAATCTGCATCTCCTGTCGGAATATCCGGGAGTTGTCTACCGCTTTGAGAATCATCATATCAAAGAAGTGACTCACGAATACAGCCGGATGGAAAGAAGTCAAAATGAGACCGAAAAAGGAGAAAAAACGACAGTTACACCCCAAGAAACGGCAGAATAAGTAGATGAATGATAAATATCATCGCTAAAATGCTGATTTTTGCAGTCTTATTTGTATATTTGCACGCTAATTATCAATATAGGAACAATTAAAATACGAAACGAAAAATGAAAGTTTTAAAGTTTGGAGGTACTTCGGTAGGTTCTGCACAAAGAATGAAAGAAGTAGCCAAATTAATTACCGACGGTGAACAGAAGATTGTTGTACTTTCAGCCATGTCTGGAACAACAAACACGTTGGTTGAAATTTCGGATTATCTGTATAAGAAAAATCCCGAAGGTGCGAATGAAATCATTAACAGACTGGAGGCTAAATATAAACAGCATGTTAATGAACTTTATTCTACTGACGAGTATAAGCAGAAAACACAGGAATTTATAAAAGCACAGTTCGATTATATTCGTTCGTATACAAAAGATATTTTCACACTGTTCGAAGAAAAAGTAATCCTGGCACAAGGCGAATTGATCTCCACCAACATGGTTACCAACTATTTGCAGGAACAAGGGGTCAACGCCATCTTACTTCCGGCATTGGAATTCATGCGCACGGACAAGAACTCGGAGCCCGATCCTGTATATATCAAAGAAAAACTGGCCGCACAGCTGGAAATACATCCGGATGCTGAAATTTATATCACACAAGGTTTTATCTGCCGTAACGCCTATGGCGAGATAGATAATCTGCAACGTGGCGGAAGCGACTATACCGCATCACTGATCGGTGCCGCTGTAAACGCCTCCGAAATCCAGATATGGACAGATATTGACGGTATGCACGATAATGACCCGCGCATCGTAGACAAGACTTCTCCTGTACGTCACCTGCACTTCGAAGAAGCTGCCGAGTTGGCCTACTTTGGTGCGAAGATTCTGCACCCTACTTGCGTACAGCCTGCCAAATATGCCAATATTCCCGTCCGTCTGCTTAATACAATGGAACCTACAGCCCCGGGGACTTTGATTTCCAATGATACGGAAAAAGGCAAAATCAAGGCAGTTGCAGCCAAAGACAACATCACTGCCATCAAGATCAAATCAAGCCGTATGTTACTGGCCCACGGCTTCTTGCGCAAAGTATTCGAAATCTTCGAAAGCTATCAGACCTCTATCGACATGATCTGTACTTCAGAGGTCGGTGTTTCCGTATCCATTGATAACACCAAACATCTGAATGAAATTCTGGACGACTTGAAGAAATATGGTACAGTAACCGTAGATCAGGATATGTGTATCATCTGTGTAGTCGGTGACCTGGAATGGGAAAACGTAGGCTTTGAAGCCAAAGCGTTGGACGCCATGCGCGACATACCGGTACGTATGATTTCATTCGGCGGTAGCAACTACAATATTTCTTTCCTGATTCGTGAAGAAGACAAGAAGAAAGCATTGCAGTCATTAAGCGATCATTTATTCAACAATAAATAATTTCTACTGTAGGGGCGGATTGAATCCGCCCGAATACATCCCACTCTACAAAGTTGGTGTTTTCGGGCGAATTTAATTCGCCCTTGCTCATAAAAACAAAATACAATATGAAAGGAACATTCCCCGTAAACAAGTTCAGAGAGTTGGAAACTCCCTTCTACTATTACGATGTCAATGTGCTGCGAGAAACCTTGTCATGCATCAACAAAGAAGCAGGCAAATACAATAATTTCTGCGTGCATTACGCCGTGAAGGCCAATGCTAACCACAAAGTCCTGACAATTATCCGCGAAAGCGGTCTGGGAGCCGACTGTGTAAGTGGCGGAGAAATCCGCGCAGCCATTAAGGCCGGATTCCCGACAAACAAAATAGTCTATGCTGGTGTAGGCAAGACAGACTGGGAAATTAATCTGGGTCTGGATTATGATATTTTCTGCTTCAACGTAGAGTCCGTACCCGAACTGGAAATCATTAACGAACTGGCTGCCGCCAAAGGCAAAACAGCCCGTGTAGCTTTCCGTATCAATCCGAATGTAGGTGCGCATACCCATGCAAATATCACCACCGGACTAGCAGAGAACAAATTCGGGATCAGCATGGAAGATATGGACAAAGTGATTGATATGGCCGGAACATTGCCTCATGTAAAATTTGTAGGCTTACATTTCCACATCGGTTCTCAGATTCTGGATATGGGTGATTTTGTAGCCTTGTGCAACCGTGTAAACGAACTACAGGAAAAACTCTATGCCCGCCAAATCATAGTAGAACATATCAATGTAGGCGGCGGGTTAGGAATTGATTATGCACACCCCAACCGTCAAGCCATCCCCAACTTCACGGAATACTTTGCCACTTATCACAAGCATCTGAAACTGCGCCCCCAGCAGACTTTACATTTCGAACTGGGACGTGCCGTAGTAGGACAGTGCGGCAGCCTTATCAGCAAAGTGATTTATGTAAAGCAAGGAACCAACAAACAGTTTGCCATATTAGATGCCGGCATGACCGACTTGATTCGTCCTGCCCTCTATCAGGCATACCACAAAATAGAAAATATCACTTCGGAAGAACCTATGGAAACTTACGATGTGGTAGGCCCCATCTGCGAATCATCCGATGTATTCGGCAAGGCTATTGATTTGAACAAAGCACACCGTGGCGACCTTTTCGCTCTCCGTTCAGCAGGAGCATATGGTGAAATTATGGCATCGGCTTACAATTGTCGTGCATTGCCCAAAGGATATACCTCAGAAGAGTTAGTATAAACCAACTCCAACTGCCTGAATAAATAAGAAACAGCGCCGCTTTGATGCAAAGCGGCGCTGTTTCTTATTTATCTTCCGGAATGAAATCTTCTTTTATAAATTCATCATACACACGCCGTGGATGATCCGCTTTTGAAAATCCATTATTACCAAAATTCTGTTCACGGAACTTCTTTAGCTTTAAATTATCTTCCGCATACTCACGCAAAGTTTTCTGTTTGCCTCCTAATATGGAACTATCCAGCACCTCACATTCCAACAGATTTTCCTTCGGAGTAATTATTGGAAGGAGCTTCTGTTCCAAAAAACCGCGATAGGCCCCCACATACTCGCACCAGCACTCCCCCTTCACCTCATAAATACGATACGTGTACTTAGACAAAGCAGTTCTAATAAAAATTTCATTCCCCATCACCTCGGCCACGGCTTCTAAGTTATAAGCCAAGTCTTTAATCTTGATAATCTTCTTTCCTGACTCATCTTCCTTGATTTCCGTAGCCCAAAAGTCGGAATGCATAAGCTGATCAAGTATATTGATCAAACTTTCTTTAATCTCAAATTGTATTCTCATAATAATTGCCCGTTGGTCAGGACTTGTTACAGGTTTCAGTTAACTTCTTTAAATATAGCAATTATACTTGAAAAATATTCACGAAAACACACTTTTAACATTAAATTATAATTAAATCTGAACTTTTGAATAAATAAAGAATATTCATCCTGCTACAATTCAATTATTTGCTGTATTTTTGCACGTTTTTAAAACAGATCACACATGGAACCATTCACCATAGATATAATCTTACCAATAGCTTCGGGAGCCTTATTCACCACGCAGGCCGTTTACTATCTGGGGCTATATAACAAACTATACACTCACAGCAGAGAAACAGCATATGCCACTGATATAAATACCCAAAATCCTCCACTGTCTGTCATCATTGTGGCAAAAGACGCAGCCCACGAATTACAAGAAAACCTCCCATTTATTTTAGAGCAGGACTATCCGGAATTCGAAGTGATTGTGATTTACGACCGCCCGGCGGATGATTGTGACAATACGTTGAAATTACTGGAAGACAAATATCCCAATCTCTATCATACCTTTATCCCCGACAGTGCACGCTACATCAGCCACAAGAAACTGGGAATAACAATGGGAATTAAAGCCAGCCGCCATGAATGGCTGGTATTTACCGAACCCGATTGCCGTCCGCAAAGCAATCAATGGCTGAAACAGATGGCACGTAATTTCACACCTGCCACCGAAATCGTTTTAGGCTACAGCAACTACGAAAAAGTACCGGGATGGTTTAATAAGAAAATCACTTTCGACACGTTGCTGAATTCTATGCGTTATCTGGGTATGGCTGTGTCCGGACATCCCTACATGGGCACAGGACGGAATATGGCTTATCGGAAAACGCTGTACTACAAGCAGAAGGGATTTGCCTCCCACCTGAATCTGCAACGTGGAGAAGATGATTTGTTCATCAATGAAACAGCCCGTGCACACAATACACGAGTTGAAGCCAGCCCTGAAAGTCTGATGCGAATCGCCATGCCTAAATATAAAAGAATATGGTGTGAAGAGAAAATAAGCTATGCGGCTACCAGCCGGTTATTTCATGGAACCGCCCGTTATCTCATGGGATTTGAGACTTGCAGCAGATTCTTGTTCTATACAGCCATCATCGCCACTATAACCATCAGTATTCTTCTCCACCAATGGACTATTGCAGGCATTGCCGTTTTGCTATGGTCAGCACGCTTCACGATGCAACTGATTGTTTTCAGAAAAACCGCCAAAGTTTTTGGCGAACGGAAGTTCTGTGCACTACTCCCCTTATTCGATTTTCTGCAACCTGCATGGAATGGGGTATTCAAATTACAACGTAAATTCAGACGGAAAAATGAGTTTATGAGAAAATAAAAAGAGAATGAAACCAACTATACATTTCTTAATTTAATAATACGAATTATGATCAGATTAAATGTTTTTATCCAAGTAAACGAGAGTAACCGCAATGCTGTCTTAGAAACAGCAAAGGAATTGGTAGCGCAATCTTTAAACGACAAGGGTTGCATCGCTTATGATATCTTTGAGAGCGCGACACGGAAAGATGTCCTTATGATTTGCGAAACATGGAAAGATGCTGAGTCACTGGATGCACACGAAAAAGCTGCACATTTTATAACCTTGGTTCCTAAATTGCAAGAATTGGGCAAGATGAAATTAGAAAAATTTGAATTCTAAATCCGGTTATCCATCTTGATCCGACAAAAACAAATCAGGGCTTGTTTATACAAACCCTGATTTGTTTTTATCCGCCAAGAAAGGTTATGCAAGAAACACTTTTCCACCAATGTAATCACTGCCTGAAAAAACAGAAGAGTATCACATTATCCAGCATAACAAATTGAAACCTTTTATCGCTTCATATTCTCTAACACACCCCAAACAGCCCCTTTTTCATTGTTTTCACCCACCCATGCACATGCAATATTATTCGGTAAAACTATAAATGTAACAATTTAAAACCTTCGTTTTACAACGAAATATCACAAATATTGTTTGTTTTATATCATATTTCGCTTCAATAAGATTTAATATGTATATTATTTGCATATTAAAGACAATTATTCTACTTTTGCACCCGTTTTAAAAACAACAAAAAGTTTCAAATTGAAAGCATAAGTATGAAAATAATCTGGTCCATCCGTTCTTTCAACTTTACCAACATACCGTAAATGCGTTTGTCCAAAAGCGTGTTATAAGTAATATTGTAAAATCAGAAAAACAGTTGAATCTCATGTTTACTTTCATTTCTATAATGGCTGTCGGAGTCCTTATAGGCTATCCCTTACGCCACAAATCCCAAGTACGCAAGATCACTCCTCTCATCCATATCGTGGTCTGTCTGCTACTTTTCTTACTCGGTCTCTCTATTGGTCTTAACAGACTGATTATTGACAATCTTGGTTACTTCTGCGGCCAGGCAGCCGTCATCTCCTCATTAAGCATATTGGGCAGCATGATGGCCTCCCTTGCAGTATACCACATCTTTTTCAAAGGAAAGGGGGCAAGCGGTGAAAAGTAGTCTTGTAACTCTAGCCTTTTTCTTGTTTGGCTGCGTAGCCGGAGTCAGCTATGCGGTGGACTTCGACGTACACCAAACCTCTGTATATGTACTATATGTACTGATGCTGTTACTCGGCATTAATCTTGGAAGCAACCGCAACCTCAGGCAGTTTGTCTTATCCCTCAATTTCAGAACACTGCTTGTACCCCTTGCCACCGTAAGCGGCACTCTGCTGTTTTCCGCCATCGGAGGCTTTCTCTTGAGCCGCTGGAGTATTTTCGACTGCATGGCTGTCGGAAGCGGATTCTCCTATTATTCCGTTTCCTCCATCCTTATCACGCAGATCAAATCCCCCTCCATCGGTGTGCAGCTTGCTACCGAATTGGGGACCATCGCACTACTATCCAATATTTTCCGGGAAATGACCGCCTTGATAGGAGCTCCCCTTTTCCGCAAATATTTCGGTTATCTGGCGCCTATCTCGGCGGCGGGCATCGGTTCTTCCGACATTTCCCTGGCAGCCATCGCACGCTGCTCCGGACCGGAAGCCGTACCCGTGGCCATCGTCCACGGCATACTGATAAACATAAGCATGCCTTTCTTCGTTTCTTTCTTCTGCAAACTGTGAACTGAAGGAAGTGACATACTATACGTAACTTTACATTCTCTCTATAAAGAACCGGCCCTGTCACGAATTCGCAGCAGGGTTGGTTCTAACACATCCGCCCGACTAAAGCATTTCTTCCTAACAATTAGGTCTTTTCTTTCTATCAACTACTACAGACTTTCACAACAGACTGTACAGTCCATTACATCAGACCGTACAGTCCACTATAATGGACTATACGATTCACTGTAGGAGACTGTAGTACATTACCGCATAAAAAGACTTAATCATAAGGGAAAAAGACCTTAGCATTATAGGAAAAAAGGATTAATACCGGATATACGGAAAACGCAGAAAGAGAATCTTCTCATTCAAACCGAATAGATTTTGCCGGATGAATACGCGTCACCAGAAATGACGGCCCGACAAGCATCAGCACCGACACCAGCAAAGTACAGACATTCAGCAACAAATAAATCCAAATGTTGAATTCAACAGGAACACGATCTACATAATAAGTGGCAGGGTCCAGTTTGAAAAGATGAAATTGAGATTGAATAAAGCATAATGCCACCCCGATGATATTTCCCCATAGCATCCCCCTGCCTATCAAGAATACAGAAAAACTGAGGAATATCTTACGGATAGCAAAATTATCAGCTCCCAATGCTTTCAGCACCCCGATCATATTGGTACGCTCCAGAATGATAATCAGCAAACCGGATATCATGGTGAATCCGGCCACCCCCGTCATGAGAAACAAGATAACCCACACATTCATATCCAGCAAATCCAGCCATGCAAATATCTGAGGATTGACTTCCTCCACCGTCTGAGTATAGTAAGTACCTCCGTATGCATCCACCTGCGTATCCACCCGTGCACGGATTTCCTCCTTCACCGGCTCCAACCGGCTATACTCATTCACTTCCAGTTCCATACCACTCACCTGCCCTTTCTGCCAGCCATTCAAACGGTTCACCGTATATAAGTCGGTTATCAGAAACAAATCATCGTATGCGGAAAAATTGGTCTGATAGATGCCGGCGACAGTAAGACGGCGGGCGCGCACATTATCCTCTATATAATAGGTATAGATTTTATCACCCAGTTTCAGATGAAGCTTGTCGGCAATAGTGCGGGACACCAATACCTTATTGGTAGAGGCAGTATCCGAGAAAACAGGAATTTCCCCTTCCTGCAAATGATTCTTTAAAAACCTCCAGTCGTATTCATGAGAAACACCTTTCAGTACCATTCCCTGAAAGCTGTCGTCTGTCATAATCATTCCCGGCTTGGTGGAATAGCGCTGCACGTGCTTCACTCCTTCCAGTGTTTTCAACAGATGGAGCAAACTGTCGTTGGCAACGATGGGAACCGTCTGATAAGATTGCTGGGAGTCGAAGTTAGTTATTACGATATCGGACCCCAAGCCTACCACCTTGTCGCGTACCTCATGTTTGAAACCGATCACCACCGCTACCGACACAATCATGACGGCCAGCCCGATGGCTATGCCCAGCATAGCAATGCGGACGGCAGGCTTGGACACCTCTTTTCCACCCTCATTGCTGCGATAGATGCGTCTGGCAATAAAGAGCTTCCAGTCCATATCAGTCTTCTACCCTTCCGGGATATGCTTCCAATGCCTTACGCAGTACGAACAACGCACGGACCAAATCCTCTTTCTTCAACACGTAGGCAATACGCACCTCATTACGGCCTGCACCGGGAGTGGTATAGAATCCGGCAGCCGGAGCCATCATGACCGTCTCGCCTTCATAGTTGAATTCCGACAGACACCATGCACAGAACTTCTCGCTGTCGTCCACCGGTAATTTGGCAACCGTATAGAATGCACCCATCGGTATGGGCGAATAAACACCCGGAATACGGTTCAGCCCGTCAATCAGGCACTTACGGCGCTCCACGTATTCGTCATACGTCTCGCGTGTGTACTCTTCGGGGGCATCCAATGAAGCCTCGGCAGCAATCTGACCGATCAAAGGAGGGCTCAGACGTGCCTGGCAGAACTTCATGACAGCATTTCTCACTTCCTTATTCTTGGTAATCAACGCACCGATACGGATACCGCATTCGGAATAACGCTTGGACACCGAGTCTATCAGTACCACATTTTCTTCAATGCCTTCCAAGTGACAGGCAGAGATATAAGGAGAACCGGTATAGATAAACTCGCGGTACACTTCATCCGAGAACAGGTAAAGATCATACTTCTTCACCATGTCACGAATCTGGTTCATCTCGCGGCGGGTATACAAATAGCCGGTCGGATTATTCGGGTTACAGATCAGAATAGCTTTTGTGCGTTCGTTTATCAACTCCTCGAACTTCTCCACTTTCGGCAGGGAGAACCCTTCCTCGATGGTAGTCGTCACCGTGCGGATCACGGCTCCGGCCGAAATGGCGAACGCCATATAGTTGGCATAGGCAGGTTCCGGCACAATGATCTCATCTCCCGGATTCAAGCAACTCAGAAAAGCAAACAGCACCGCTTCCGAACCTCCGGTAGTGATGATGATATCATCGGCAGACAAGTTGATGTCATATTTCTTATAATAACCCACCAGTTTCTCGCGATAGCTGCGGTATCCCTGGCTGGGACTATATTCCAAAACGGTACGGTCAATATTACGAATCGCATCAAGGGCCGCTCGCGGAGTAGGCAGGTCGGGCTGACCGATATTCAGGTGATACACATGAATTCCTCTCTGTTTTGCAGCATCGGCCAGCGGTGCCAATTTGCGAATTGGCGATGCGGGCATCTCGTTTCCTCTGATGGATATTATTGGCATAATGTTATAAAAATTATTTAATCGAAGTGCAAAGATAGACTTTCGCAACCAACCGAGCAAACAATTAATTAAGAATTTAAATCTTTGTTATCTTAATGCGCATTTTTTAGGGTTATTAAAAAAAAACATGTAAGTTTGTTCCAGTAAAACAAAGCAAAATATCAAATGAATCTATACCTGATAACCTTCCAGTCCTCCTTGAACAGAATTGAATCTGTATATGATTGCCATAAAGATTTATTTGTGGAAATCGAGAAGTTTTTCACGCTTCATCTGGTACCTTATACAGAGGCTGCAAGTATTCCGGCAGATGCCTACCGGATGGCTTTCATCGCTTCGGGCGGGGTAGAAAAAATGGTCACCCAACACTTCGAACTACTTCCCTATCCTATCCATCTGCTGACCGACGGACAACAGAACTCACTGGCTGCTTCCCTGGAAATAGCTACATGGATACGAAGCAAAGGAATGAAAGTACATATTATTCATGGCACTATCCCCAATATGGTGAAACAACTGATAGATCATCACAAGGCTTTCGCCGCCCAGCGCGAGGTAAGAGGAAAACGAATAGGAGTTGTTGGATATTCTTCTCCGTGGCTGGTGGCCAGCAATGTAGATTACCTGCTTGCCAAACGCCGCTGGGGAATAGAGTTCATTGATATCCCCATGGAGGAAGTGTATTGTCTGTTTTATCAGATAAAGGATGATGATATAGGATATGAGGCGTCCGTATTTGCCAACCGTGCCATTGCCTGCCGGGAAGGGACTCCGGAAGATTTGCTGAAAGCCATGCGTCTTTATCAGGCCGTGAAAATAATCTGCGAAAAGAAAAAGCTGGATGCGGTAACCCTCTCCTGCTTCTCGTTGATTGAGAAATTAGGAACTACCGGATGTCTGGCACTTGCCCTGCTGAATGATGAAGGCATCCCGGCCGGATGTGAAGGAGACTTGCAATCCATCTTTACTCTGCTCATCGCCAAGACACTGACCGGCCAGGCAGGATTCATGGCGAATCCGGCATTCATCAACGATGACCTGAACGAAATAGTGATGGCTCACTGTACGATTGCCACCAAAATGGTGGATCAGTTTATCATCCGGAATCATTTTGAAACGGAGACCGGGATAGCCATACAGGGTATTCTGCATCCGGGAGGCATCACGATGATAAAATGCGCGGGAGAGTGTCTGGACGAGTATTTCGTTTCCACAGGCCAACTGATAGAAAATACCAACTACATCAATGCCTGCCGCACCCAGGCAAGAATCAAACTGGACAAACCCGTAGACTATTTTATGCGTAATCCTTTGGGTAACCATCACATCATATTAATGGGCGATCATGAAAAAGTGATTCACGAATTCATGCAATTGAACAGCTGCAAACTAGTGGAATAAGGAAAGCATGAAGAAATTAAGTAAAATGGGAGACGAAGATTAAATAAATTGTATCTTTGTATCCAATTTAATATTCAATAAAACAATAAACTTTTATGATGCATACTTGGTTTGAATGTAAGATACGTTACGAAAAAGTCATGGAAAACGGCATGAACAAGAAAGTAACGGAACCCTATTTGGTTGACGCGCTGAGCTTTACTGAAGCAGAAGCCCGTATTATTGAAGAAATCACTCCGTATATCAGCGGTGAGTTCACTGTTTCGGACATCAAACGCGCCAACTACAGCGAACTGTTCCCCTCTGAAGAAGATGCAGCCGACCGCTGGTTTAAGTGCAAGCTGTTCTTCATTACGCTGGACGAAAAAAGCGGAGCAGAGAAAAAGACCTCCACTACCGTACTGGTACAAGCTTCCGACCTTCGCGACGCTGTAAAGAAACTGGACGAAGGAATGAAAGGTACAATGGCAGACTACGTGATTGCGTCCGTAGCCGAAACCGCCATCATGGATGTTTACCCATACGAAGCCGAACCGGATGACCCTCTTCCTCGATTCGTCGAGCACCGTCTTCGCGCTGGCGCGGACCCTCGACCGCTTCACCAACATCAAGGTGATCACCAACGGACTCAAGACCTCCCTGCTTCTCTCGGAGTTCAAAAACGTCAAGGTCTTCTGCACCGGCGGCACCCTGCGGGAGAATTCCAAGTCCCTCGTCGGCGAGACCGCCTGCGGCTACATCGACCGCTTCAACGCCGACATCGCCTTCATGTCCTGCCGGGGCTTCAGCATCGAGCGGGGGGTGTCGGAGGCGAGCGAGGAGGAGGCCGCCGTCAAGCGGCGCTACCTCGCCAACTGCAAAAAGGCGATTCTCCTCTGCGACCTCTCGAAGATGAACGTGGATTTCCTCTGCAAGCTCGCCGCCCTCTCCGACTACTACGAGGTGATCACAGAGCGCAAGGAGACCAACGACCTCTGCAACCAGTACACCCAGCTTCACCGGCCGAACTGACCATATCCAAAAAAAGGGCCCTCCCCGCCGGGGAAGGCCCTTTTTTATGCGTTATTCCTCGGTGACGACGCCCTTGCGCAGGATGATGTTGGCGTAGAGCGCCAGCTCGGAGGAGGTGACGACCGCGTAGGCCTCCTTCGCGCGCTCATAGAAGGCGAACCGCTCGATCATTTCGATCCTGTTGTTCACCGGCTCGTAGCGGTTGATGATCTCCCGGTACTCGTCCCAGATGACCGGCTTGCAGGGGTCGCCGGGGACGACCTCCATCAGCCCCACCTGGTACTCGCTGTAGGAATCGAGCGGCATGAGCCGCAAAACCGCGTCGAGGAGCTTCGGCACGCCGTTGCCGTCGCAGCGCACGAGGCGTTTGGCCATCGCGGCGTGCGGGAAATTGCCGTCGCCGATCACGATCGTGTCGCCGTGGCCCATCTCCATCAGGATTTTGAGCAGCTCGGGCGGCAGGACGCTGGGGATGCCCTTTAACATCGCAATTCCTCCTTCATCTTGCCGAACATGTTCGGCAGGATGAAGCCGCTGCGGCGGGGTTCCCCGCTCGCCGCGCTCGCTCAACGCGCGGTAGGAACCTGACGGTTCCCCCACACACGCCCCCTCCCTTTCGGTCAGGCGGGGAATTGCCGAATATGATGGCTTGTCATCTGTCAAGAGGGGGCGGCAGTCCGCCGCCCCCTCTTATCTGTTTTCTCAGCGGTAGAGCGGCCCGTACTGCTCACAGGCGCGGTAGTCCGCCGACTCGAGGTCCCGGGTGCCGTAGGAGGCCCAGGTGTGCGGGCGGTAGACCGCGTCGTCCTCCACGTTGTGGAGCGAGACGGGGATGCGCAGCATCGACGCCAGCGTGATGAGGTCCGCGCCGATGTGCCCGTAGACGAAGGCGCCGTGGTTCGCGCCCCAGTTGGCCATGACGCTGTAGACGTCCTTGAAAGCGCCCTTCCCGGTCAGGCGGGGGGCGAACCAGGTCGTCGGCCAGGTGCGGTCGGTGCGCAGGTCGATCTTTTCGTGCATGTCGTCGGGCAGCAGGGCGGTCCAGCCCTCGGCGAGCTGAAGCACGGGGCCGAGCCCGTCGACGAGGTTGAAGCGCACGAGGGTGACGGGCATCTCCGCGTGGGTCTTAAAGTGGGAGGAGAACCCGCCGCCGCGGAAGTACTCATAGTTGGCGCGGCACCAGTCGGTCGCACGGAGCATCGCTTCGATATCGGAATCGGTGACGTCGAACCACTGCTTCATGCAGCCGTTTCCGCTCTCGTCCTTCGAGACGCCGGTGGCGTCGAGCGCCGCCGCACCCGAGTTGATGAGGTGCAGGAAGCCGTTGGCGGCGACGCCCTCCGGGCGGCGTCCGCACACCCGCTCGACCGCCTCGGGGCTCCAGTAGGTGCGCACGTCGGCGAAGACGGGGGCGCGGTTGGTCAGCAGCGCCTCAAAGAGCATGGCGACGCCGTTGCAGGTGTCGTTCTCGGTGGCGAGCACGGTCGGGCACTTTTTGCCGTTCCAGTCGAAGGTGCTGTTGTTGATCGCCTCCATGAAGTCGCCGTTCGGGAGCCAGTCGGTCCACTGGCGCTGCCCCTGGAAGCCGCCCGCGATCGCGTTGCGGCCGAGCGACTCCTCGTGCCAGCCCATCTCGGCGAGCTTGGGATTGCCGTACAGGATGTCGTGGCAGACGAGCGTCTGCTTGACGATGAACTCCCAGTCCTTGTCGGCCGGGACGACCTTGGATTTCGTGATGACCTCCGGCAGGTTCTTGCCGGCGTTGCAGTCGAAGCCCTCCTTACAATTGGCCTTGACCCATTTGAGCGCCTTCTCATACTCGTCATGGTCGTAGATCTCCAGCGTGATGCGGCGGACGATCTCGGTCATGTCGACCCACTCGGCGCGGATGCCCAGATATTTCTGGAAAAAGTCGGCGTTGCAGTTGGAGCCGGCGATGCCCATCGCGACGCCGCCGAGGTTGACGTACGCCTTGTCCCGCATGAGCCCCACCGCGACGGCGCAGCGCGCGAACCGCAGCAGCTTCTCCGACACGTCCGCCGGGATCGAGGTGTCGTCGGCGTCCTGCACGTCGTGGCCGTAGATCGAAAAGACGGGCAGATTCCGCTGCGCGTGGGCGGACATGGCCGCCGCGAGGTAGACCGCGCCGGGGCGCTCGGTGCCGTTGAAGCCCCAGACCGCCTTGATGGTCAGCGGGTCGAGGTCCATCGTCTCGCTGCCGTAGCACCAGCAGGGGGTTACCGACAGGGTCGCCACGACGTTTTCGGTGGAGAACTGCTCGGCCACCTTGGCCGCCTCCGCGCCGCCGCCGATCGTCGTGCAGCCGATGACGCACTGGACCGGGGTGCCGTCGGGATATGTAAGGTTCTTCGAGATCAGCTCCGCCGCCGCGTAAGCCATGCCCATCGTCTGGTTTTCGAGGCTCTCGCGGACGCCGCCCCACCTGCCGTCGATGACCGGCCGGATGCCAATTTTCGGATAACTCATGAAATGACCTCCTTCAGTTTGACTGTTGAACAAAATCCGGACGCACCATCCGGATATTTTTATTGCCTGTGTCCAATTTTACACAATCGCCCCGCAAAAGTTAATTCGTTATTTTCCGGAAATTGGTCGTAATCCTATGAAAAAAGAGAGGGACGGCCCGCGCCGTCCCTTTCCCGGTCTCATCCCCCGGGCAGGATATACTGTTTAAAGCGCGCGTAGGCCGCCTCCCACGCAGGAACGTCCTCCGGCAGGTATTCGACCGGCTCGAAGGAGTTGGAGATGATCCTCCGCGCCTCCCACACGTCGCCGATGTCCCCCTGCGCCATCAGCTGCACCGCGATGTTGCCCAGCGCGGTCGCCTCGATCGGTCCGGCCACCACCCGGCAGCCGGTGGAGGAGGCCGCCATGCGGCAGAGGAGATTGTCCTTGGTGCCGCCGCCGACCATGTGGATGCTGTGGTAGTCCTTGCCCGTGCAGTCGCGGATCTGGTCGAAGGCACAGCGGTACTTGAGCGCGAGGCTCTCGTAGATGCAGCGCATGATCTCGCCGACCGTCTGCGGCTCCCCCTGCCCCGTGCGCCTGCAGAAGGCGCGGATGCGGCGGGGGATGTTGCCCGGCGCGACGAATTCGGGCGCGTCGGGGTCAATGAAGTAGCGGAAGGGCTCGGAGGCCAGCGCGTGCTTTTCGAGATCGTTGTAGCTGTACTGCTCCCCCTCGCGGCGGTACTGGCGGCGGG
>OFMX01001288.1_pt1 | contig 19709 bp, 22 predicted proteins | sample 1541901 | NCBI WGS metagenome assembly OFMX01 (sample SAMN04209222, study PRJEB22552) | human gut metagenome | biome: gut; material: feces | host: Homo sapiens | place: USA: Oklahoma | reverse complement strand
GGGACAAAGCATATCGTGTATTACAGCAGATCCTTCACCAGAGACAGAGCCGCCTCGTCTGCCACCAGGGTAAAGTCGGGGTGCAGCTGGAGGATGGAGCCGGGTGCCTGGGGCTTGATGGGGCCAAAGAAGCAGTCCTTCACGGCCTGCGCCTTCTTCTCGCCGTTGACCACCAGCAGAACCCGCTTTGCCTTCATGATGGAGCCGATACCCATGGTGTAGGCATGGGTGGGAACGTCGTCCCGGGAAGCAAAGAAGCGAGCGTTGGCGTCGATGGTGGAAGCGGTCAGCGCAACCTTGTTGGTACCCTTGACGAAGGCGTCCGCAGGCTCGTTGAAGCCGATGTGGCCGTTGGGGCCGAGACCCAGCAGCTGCAAATCCGCGCCGCCGAAGGCGTCGATGACGGCGTCGTACCGGGCGCACTCCGCCTCGGCGTCGGGGTTCATGCCGTTGGGGATGTTGCAGTTATTTTGATCGATGTTCACATGGTCGAACAGGTTGGTGCGCATAAAGTAAGCGTAGCTCTGGTCATGATCCTTGGTCAGACCCACGTACTCGTCCAGGTTCACGGTTCTGACCTGGGAGAAATCCAGATCGCCGGCTTCATACTTGGCGATCAGTTCCTTGTAAGTACCCACGGGGCTGCTGCCGGTGGCCAGACCCAGCACGCAGTCGGGCTTCAGATAAATCTGGGCAGCGATAATATTGGCGGCCTTGCGGCTCACGTCGTTATAATCCTTGGCGCGAATCAGTCTCATTGGTAAAGTTCCCCTTTCGTAATTGACCTGACGGTATTATAGCATTCTTTTCATTTTCTGTACAGTGCTTTCGATTATTTTAGTTTATTTTGGTAAATCCATTCGTATTTCCTGCCCCTGTTTTATCTGGCCTTATTTTATATCATAATTTTGGCACTATATTTATAGCCAGAACTTGCTATACTACTTTCATACCAATTCGGGAGGTAGTTCAAATGGAAAAGAAAAATACCCTGACCACACGGAAAATCGTATTCACGGCGCTGATGGCGGCCCTGACCGTAGCCGGTTCCGCGCTTCGCGTCACCCTGCCCCTGGACATTGCGGGAACCACGTCCTTCCATCTGGGCAACATCATGTGCGCCCTCGGCGGCATTCTGCTGGGTCCCTGGCTGGGCGGTCTGGCCTCCGGCCTCGGCTCCGCCATTTATGATATCATGAACCCGCTGTACATCTCCGAGTGCTGGATCACCTTCCTGACCAAGGGTGCTTACGGCCTGGTTGCGGGTCTCATCATCCGGGCGGGCGGAAAGAAATTCGGCTACGTCAAGGCGCTTCTCGCCACCCTGGCCGGAGCCCTGACCTACGCGGCGCTGTACCTCGCCAAGAGCTATTTCTACAGCGGTCTGCTCATCAAGGGTCTGACCCCCGACGCCGCGCTGCTGAATGTCGTCGCCAAGCTCCCCGCCACTGCCTTCAACGCCGTGGTCGCCCTCATCTTCGCCCCCATCCTCGCGGTGGCCCTTCAGAAGGCGCTGGAGGAAAACCATCTGACGGTGGAATAACATCAGAATTTGCGGGATGCAGAATTTTCTGCATCCCGTTTTTTACGGCTGCACCTTGGGGTATTCTTCCCAGTCCAGATCCTGGTAGGGGTATACCCTGCCCCAGCCGTTTTCCGTCCGCCGAATGCTGCTCCTGTGGCCGGACAGCAGCCGGACAATGTCATATACGTTGATCCAGATCTCCGAATTGCATTCCTTCTGGCTCTCGTCGAACACCAGCTCCAGGCCAAAGTGCAGATGCACCGTCTCGATGTTGTTGACATTTTCCCGGTCGGAATAACCGGTTCTGCCCATGAAGCCGATGACGTCCCCCGCCTGCACGGTATCCCCCTCGGCAAGTCCCGGGGCGAAGGGCGTATCCTTCTGCAAATGGGCGTAATAATAGTAGCGGCGGCTGTCAAAGCTGCGGATGCCCACCCGCCAGCCGCCGTACCGGTTCCAGCCCATGGCCTCCACCACGCCGCCCTCCACCGCCACGACGGGCGTTCCCAACGCGCCCATCAGGTCGTTGCCCAGATGCTTCCGCCGGAATCCGAAGGAACGCGCCACGCCGAAATCGTCGCAGTGGCTGTAGCCATACCCCGCCGCAATGGGGGAAAACGCCTTTAAGCCATAGGTCGCCACCCACTGTCCGTCCTTTTCGATGGCGTAGCTGCCCACAAGGCCGCCCAGAGCGGCCGTGTACGCCCGGTGGTAGTAGTCATAATATTTGTACAGGTCGCCCAGCAGCTGCTCCGGAGACTTGTCCTTTTTCAAATCGGAAACCGCCTGCTTCACCGAGGCAAGTCCGCACTTTCCCCCGGTGCGGCAGGCCGCCAGCGCCAATATGTCAATCCACGAAATGTGCTTTTCCTGCTCGAAGGTCGCAATGTCCTGATCCAGCGCGTACTTCATGGACTCATAGGACACGTTAAAATCCACCCACTTAATGGTCTCCGCCTGAACCGGCAGCACCAGCATGGGCAGGATCAATATGGACGCCAAAAGCCGCTTCATATTCTCACCTCTTGGGTTAGAATATGAAGCGGCCGATTTTTTATCAATGGAAATAAATGGACGTTACGTTAAATCCCGCACAACATCCTTGGCGACCCGGTAAATATCCTCCATGGTGGTCAGGGACGAGATCTGATTTTTATAGTATCCGCTGTGGGGAACGCCCTTTAAGTACCACGCAAAGTGCTTCCGGGCTTCCAGACAGGCTATGTGTTCGCCGTGGTCTTCCTCGGCAAGCTGGAATTGCCGCACCGCCACCGCCACCCGGTCTTTGAGACAGGGGCGTCCGGGGTAGCTTTCCCCGGCAAGGGCGGCGTTGACCTCCCCAAAAATCCATGGGTCGCCGAACACACTGCGGCCGATCATCAGCCCATCCGCGCCGGTGCGTTTCAGGCACCGCACCGCCGCCTCGCCGCCGGTAATATCCCCGTTGGCAATGACGGGGATGGTCAGCTGCTCCTTGACCTTGCGGATGGCGTCCCAGTCGGCGGTGCCGCTGTAGACCATACTCCGGGTGCGCCCGTGTACCGCCACCATGGCCGCACCGCTGTCCTCCATGCGCCGGGTAAAGTCCAGCACGTTGATGCTGCCCTTGTCCCAGCCCAGGCGGCATTTGACGGTGACGGGCACGTCCACCGCTTTGACTACGGCTTCCACGATCTTCCCCGCCAGCTCCGGCGTGCGCATCAGGCCGCAGCCGTCGCCGTTGTTCGCCACCTTGGGCATGGGGCAGCCCATGTTGATGTCCAGAAAGTCGCAGCCGGAGATTTCCAGCGCCAGCCGCGCTCCCTCTGCCATGGTGTCCGGGTCGTTGCCGAAAATCTGCGCGCCGCAGACGCTGCCCGGATTTTTCCGGAGCAGTTTGGCGCTTTTGGAATCCCGGTACACCAGCGCCCGGGAGGACACCATTTCCGTCACGGTGACGCCCGCCCCCAGCTCGGCGCAGATGGTGCGGAAAGCCCAGTCCGTGACCCCCGCCATGGGCGCAAGGAACACGGGGTTATTCACTTCGATCGTTCCGATTCGCAATACCCTCACCTCATCCGCAGGGAAAATTCCCCTCTGGGCGGCACCTCGCCGCCCGCAGCAATATGGGGAATTGTATCACAGATCGGGTCGTTTCGCAACCTTAAAGCAAAACCGTAATGAGCCAGGTAAGTCCGGTCAGCAGCGCGCCGCCCGCCGCCCACACCGCGCCGTAAAGGTACAGGTGCCGCTTCTTTTTCGTCCGGTCGCCGGTGTGGATGGCTTTTTGGGCTTCTTTCAGAAGCGCCTCGTCGGTGACCCCCTCCCCCACCGCGTTGTCCTTGAGAATGAAAATCGCCTGTTCAAACAGCTTGGGGTCGGGCGAATGCACCACGATCACCTGACGGGAAATGCCTTTTACCATAATTTACCGCCTCCTTATGGAAAAGTTTTCCCACAAGGAGGCGATTTATACCATCACGGTTTATTCTTCGTCCTTCGGCCGCTTATACCGCCCCTTCGGCTCCCAAGCCGCCAGCGGGTAACGCTGCATGGCGCCGAAAATCCGCTCCTTCAGATCGGGATAGGTCTTGCTCAGCTCAAAAATCAGCTGCTTGACCTCTCCCCGCTTCGTGACCTTGTCCACAGGACAGCGGTTTTGCAGCACCGGCAGATTCATCCGTGCCGCGAAATTGTCCAGCGTCTTTTCGTGAATGTACAGCATGGGGCGAATCTGCACGATACCGGTTCTGTCCAGATTGGTCACCGGCTGGAAACAGTTGATGCGCCCCTCGAACAGCAGGGACATGAGGAATGTCTCCACCGCGTCGTCATAGTGATGTCCCAGCGCCAGCTTGTTGAAGCCCTTGTCCAGAATCGCCTGATTCAGCGCCCCCCGGCGCATTTTGGCGCACATGGAGCAGGGATTCTTCTCCTTGCGGTGGTCGAAAATAATGGGCGCGATCTCCGTTTTCACCACGGTATAGGGCACCTTCCACTTTTCGCACAGCGCAACGACCTGGGAATAGTCCATCCCCAGCCCCATATCAATGGTGATTGCTTCCAGCTCATAGGGCTTATTAAAGTATTCCCGCAGCCCCGCCAGCAAAATCAGCAGGGCGAGAGAATCCTTCCCTCCGGACACGCCCACGGCAATGCGGTCCCCCGCCTCGATCATATGATAGTCGTCCACGCACCGCCGAACCAGTCCCATCAGCTTTTGCATAGTTGCTTTTCCTCCGAAATCCGCTTAAAATAGGACGTTAGAAATTGAGAGCATTCGCGAGTATTTTCGAGCATTTGGAAGATCATTCAGGATTTTATAAATTTTCTCAAAAATGCTGTTGACATTTGATTTTTAATATGGTATAAAATTCAGGCGTCCTGGAGGCAATTATACTTCAAGCGCCTGAGAATGTCAAAATATTTTAATCCAATTGGAGGAAATCATAATGTCCACTACTCTGCTGAAAAAGGAGACCCTGGAGCGCAAGTGGTATGTGATCGACGCTGCCGGTAAGCCCCTGGGCCGTACCGCTGTCGCCGCCGCTAACCTGCTTCGCGGCAAGCACAAGGTCGACTTCACTCCCAACGTTGACTGCGGCGATAACGTCATCATCATCAACACCGACAAGGCTGTTCTGACCGGCAAGAAGGCCGAGCAGAAGAAGTACTACCGGGTGTCCGGCTGGATCGGCGGTCTGAAGGAGACCAAGGCTCGCGACATGATGGCAGCCCGCTCCGACTACGCCGTTGAGCTGGCCGTCAAGGGCATGCTGCCCAAGAACACCCTGGGCAAGAACGCTCTGACCCGTCTGCACCTGTACAAGGGCGCCGAGCATCCCCACGCTGCCCAGAAGCCCGAAGTTTGGAATCTGGACTAATTTGGAGGTAACTTAGAATGTACGAGAGCAAGAAGAAGTATTTTTACGGCACTGGCCGTCGTAAGTCCTCCGTTGCCCGTGTTCGCGTTTACGAGAACGGCACCGGTTCCATCATCGTCAACGGCCGTGACATCGACGAGTATTTCGGTCTGGACACCCTGAAGCTGATCGTCCGTCAGCCCCTGGTCACCACCGATCTGCTGGGCAAGGTTGACATCGTTGTCACCGTCGCCGGCGGCGGCGTTTCCGGTCAGGCCGGCGCCATCCGCCACGGCATTTCCCGCGCCCTGGTCACTTTGAACCCCGAGTACCGCGCCTCCCTGAAGGCCGCCGGCTTCATGACCCGCGACCCCAGAATGAAGGAAAGAAAGAAGTACGGCCTCAAAGCCGCTCGTCGCGCGCCTCAGTTCAGCAAGCGCTAAATTTTGGCTTATTTCCAATATTTATTGCTTACAAAACCCGGAAAGCACTTGTTTTCCGGGTTTTTCCTATATATCTTGCTTTGATGCACTTTGGCGTTTTTTGACTGGATTTGCCCCTGTTTTGACAACATTTTTTGTGTTAATAAGTGGACAATTTTTCGTTTGAACACCCAAATGTGTTAATGGATAGGACAATTTCAGAGCCTGCAACAGTCTGATTTTCGATGATTCAAAGGTCTTTTTCGCTCCCATTTTGCTTATCTGGTCTGCTCAAAATCGTGTCTGTACCTGCTGACTGGTTTTGACCAACTCTGATATATCTAAATGCAGTTTATGTGACTTGCACAGTTGCCCTCCGATGCCCTATCATGTATGATACACCCAAGGAGGTACTTCCCATGTTGAAGAAAAAGCATTATCTATATCTGAATGAATCCGAATACAGTATTCTGGTCAGAAGTCTTGTCGAGCTGAAAAACCGATTAGTCCGGGAAGGACGCTTCACTGACTGTGTTGATGAACTGATTTTGAAGACCCTTTCCGCTCCCACAAAAAGAATATAGTACATACCACCGCTTACTTGTTTCAGGTAAGCGGTTTTCTATTTCCTGTACATAGCCGCCTGCCTTGCTGCAGACGGCTAAATCTATATTAGGAGGAAACCCAAATGGCAAAAACAAAGGTCATCGCTGTTGCCAACCAGAAGGGCGGTGTTGGGAAAAGCACTACGGTGTATAATCTTGGTGCCGGTCTGGCAATGCAGGGCAAGAAGGTTCTTCTGCTGGATGTTGACCCGCAGGGAGACCTGACCAAGATGCTGGGACTGCGGAAGCCCCATGATTTGCCGCTGACACTGGGTAACGCCATGAACGATATTGTGGCAGGTGTCAGCGGTGGAGAGCATACGGAAATATGCCATCATCATGAAGGCTTCGACTTTGTTCCCGGCAACCGCACATTGTCCGCTGTTGAGGTTGGTCTGGTGAATGTCATGAGCCGGGAGACGGTACTGCGGCAGTATGTGGACGAGATCAAGAAGGACTACGATTATGTTCTGCTGGACTGCCGCCCGTCTCTGGGTATGCTGGTCATCAATGCCCTGTCCGCTTCTGACTATGTTCTGATTCCGGTACAGGCGGAGTATTTTGCAGCCGAGGATATGACGGAACTGGTAGGCACTGTTCAGAGCATCAAGCGGCAGATCAATCCCAAGCTAAAAATCGGCGGTGTCTTTATGACCATGGCGAATGAAACCAAGTTCCGCAAGGATATTGTGGAGTCCGTCAAAGCCGCATACAGCAAGCATCTTCCCATTATGCAGGCGGTCATCCCATCCACGGTTCGGCTGGCAGAAATCAGCACCGCAGACCACAGCATTTTCAAGCATGAGCCGAGGGGTCGTGCCGCAGAAGCCTACCGCACGCTGGTGAAGGAGGTGATGGACATTGGTGAAAAACAGCGCAGCAAGCCTTCTGACATCAGTCGATAACCTGTTCACCACCCAAGAAGAACGGGATGTTGCTGACCAACCCAGAGTGCAGGAAATCCCCATCGACAAAATTGATGATTTTCCCAACCATCCCTTCAAAGTTCGTCTGGATGACAATATGGTGGAGATGGCAGAAAGCATTAAGCAGCATGGCGTTTTGGTTCCGGCGGTTGTGCGTCCAAAGGAGAATGGGCGGTATGAAATGGTTGCCGGTCATCGCCGTAAGATGGCGTGCAGCCTGATTGCCCATCTCCATATTCCCTGCATTGTCCGGGAACTCACGGACGAGGAAGCGACCGTGATCATGGTGGATTCCAATTTGCAGAGAGAACAAATTCTCCCTTCAGAGAAAGCCTTTGCCTATAAGATGAAGTTGGATGCAATGAAACGGCAGGGGCACCGGACAGACTTAACTTCTTCTCCATTGGATAATAAGTTGAGGGGACAAACTGCTGCACAGCAAATTAGTGAGAAAAGTGGTGATAGCCAACCTCAAATATACCGCTACATCCGTCTGACTTCCCTGATCCCTGAAATATTGGAAATGGTAGATAACTCTGTTGCCAAAGAAAAGGACAATCTGCAAATCGCCCTCCGCCCTGCGGTAGAGCTGTCCTACCTGACCAAGCAGGAGCAGCATGATTTGTATGAAACCATGACAACAGAGGACTGCACCCCTTCCCATGTTCAGGCTATGAAGATGCGGAAATTCTCCGAGGAAGGGCGGCTGAACATGGATGTGATTTTCTCCATTATGCAGGAGGAAAAGCCCAACCAGAAGGAGCAATTCAAGATTCCCAAAGATCGGATCAGCAAGTATTTTGCGCCAGGGACGCCTGCGCAGAAGATTGAGGATACCATCGTAAAGGCTTTGGAGTTTTACCGGAAACGCCAGCGGGAACAGGAACGATAACTCTACTCACAAGGGGGCAGTCTGCCCATTTCACAGGGCTGAGAGAACGGGATTTACACGGTTCCCCCTCTCCACGCCTCTCCCCCTCCAGACTACCTGTACACTCCGAAAAGAAGATACAGCCTATCCCCGCAGCCTCTGCTGATAATCGGCAGGGGCGATTTTTATGAAAGGATCAACTATGGCAACTGAACTAAAACGAAGTATCGCACTCCTTTTGGTTCTGGTGCTGGCTTTTGGGATGATACCCACAGCGTTTGCCGAGGAGACAGAAGCTACAGACAGCACCATTCCCACCGAGGAAACCCTGACAGATGAAACAGGTCCACAGGAAAGTGCCACAGTCCCGGAGGAAACCACGCTTCCCACCGGGAACACGGAACCGCCTGTTCTTTTTCTGGAGGCAAACAGCATTGAAGCACTTGCAGACCCGGAGATTACCGGCGCACCCAATGCCTTTTACCAACACCAGCCAGCTAACCTTTTCTGTCAGCGGCAATAAGCTGACCATCACAGCCAATGGCCCCATTTCCAGTACAACCGTTGCTTCTGGAAAATCCGTTCCCAGCTTGGATCAACAGGTTTTCTTTGTGTGGGAGAAACGGGAATTGCAGAAGCTCATGTCCTGTAAGACGGATATGGTCTATGAATCTCTCCCGGCATACTTCAACGTATATGCTCCAAATCTTACCGGTTCTTTGAGCCTCACCAAATCCACGGAGGACAATCAAAACTTGGCAGGCTGGCAGTTTGGAATCTATTCCGATGCAAAATGCACGAATCTGAGCTCCGGCCCCCACATCACGGATGCCACAGGCTCTACTTCCATATCCAACCTGTCTGTGGGAACCGTGTATGTCAAGGAAGAAGGACATGAGAATCCCGCTATTGCCGCACGGTACATCTGTGCCGGCACCAATCCTCAGAAAGTCACCATTTCCAGCGGCGCAGCTACAACAGTCAGCTTCCACAACAAATTGAATACCGGCAGCGTTAGACTGGTAAAGGAAACAAGCTGCGGGGAGCATCTGGATGGCTGGCAAATTGGTCTGTACACCGATGAAAGCTGCACCAACGCCATTCCCGGTTCTCCCTTCACCACAGGTGCGGACGGCAGCGTTTCGGTTCCGAATCTGGCAGTGGGAACCCTGTATGCACAGGAACTTGCCACAAACGACCCTTACTGGGCCTGTGATACCGCTGTTAAACCTGTAGCCATAGCGGCAGGGCAAACCGCCTCTGTTTCCTTCTACAATACCCATAATGGCAGACTGCGAATTACAAAAACAGCAGTCAATGGTTCTGTGGAAGGCTGGCATTTTGAGATTCTGGATGAAGAACGAAATGTTCTGGCAACGGTTACATCGGATGCAGACGGTTATGCCCATTCCGGTATGCTATCACCGGGGCAATATTACATTCGTGAGATACATGACCGGGGTGACACCTACTGGGAATACGATGCCGTTGTGGAGAAAGCCGTAACGATCACTGCCGGTTCTCAGTCCGAAGTCGCCTACACCAATACCCGATATGGCAAACTCCAGATTCAAAAGACTATGCAAAACGGTGGCAGCGCTGCGGGCTGGCAGTTCCGAATTACAGACGCTTCCGGGACAGAAATCGAAAGCTCTCCCTTTCTCACCAATGCCAGCGGTTTGATTCTCACGGGAAAGCTCCAGCCCGGTCAATATACCATTGAAGAATTGATTCCGGAAGGCAGTCTCTACCACTGTACCAGCGAGAATCCCCAGAGCATCACTGTCCATGCAGGGAAAACGGCGGAAGTCAGCTTTACCAATGCCCTGCGTTCCGGAAAGATTGTTATTCAAAAGGTGGATTCCAGAGAAGAACCCCTTGCCAATGCCAAGTTCCTGCTGGAATGGAGCGAGGACGGTTCCCAGTGGCTGCCTGTTATCTACTCCGATACCATTCAGGCAGGCGGTTGTTCCACTTCCAATCTTGAGGATGGATGTCTGACTTCCGGCAGCAGCGGCGTTTTGGAATGGACAAATCTGCATCCGGGACTTATGTACCGCTTAACGGAACTGGAAGCGCCGGAAGGATACAGCCTATTGTCGGGGCCTGCCTTTGAAGGGCGGCTTCCTGCCGATGAATTGTCTGTATCTCTCCGTGTTGTAAACTGTGAGCAATTCACCCTACCCCAAACCGGCAGTACATCTGCGCTACTCTTACGAATCTCTCAGGTGCTGTGCATCGCCATCTGTGCCACGCTCCTGATGTTCGGACACCGAAAGGAACGGAAACAATGATACACACCCATTACCACGCCAGGGATCATCCTGGCTTTTTTCATGCGCACCATTATGGAAAACAACACTGATTTATGAAAGGAATAATCCAAATGAAAACCAAGTTTATGAAAGCACTCACCCTCTGTCTGGCACTGATTCTGTGCTTCTCCTGCACCATTTCTGTTTCCGCTGCCGAAGTTGCGGACGCTACCATCGACCCGGATGCCGACTGCTCCCTGACGATTTTCAAGTACGACTGGACCAACGCTGTGAAGGATGGTGTTTGGAACGAGGATTCCTTCATCTCCACCGGTTGGCAGGAAAGCTATGTGGAAGAAGTTCTGGGCGGTGCCATCCGCACCGGCGATTCCAACGGCACCAGTAACCACAGTCTCGGAAATGGTCAGACCTCCTACGGCTATGCCTTGAAGGGCATCGAATTTACCATTCTGCGTGTTGCAGATATTGTGACTTTCACGGAATCCAACGCCGATCAGCATCCCGAATACAACGTGACCCAGGTTCTGTATGGCTTTGATAAGACCGCATCCGCAAACCTGCTCAAAGCCATTGGTCTTGCCAATGGTGCAGGCCGCTATGAGAATGCCGATGCCACGGATAAGCTGGATGCCAACAACTATTACTACACCTCTGACACGCTGAACAAAGCCCTGTCCGATGCCCTGTCCGAAAACGCCACCACCGTAAAGAACGCTCTGGAATCCCACACCGCATCCAGCAATGCCGCCATTGCCATGAATCTGACCAATGAATACGGCAAGGCAAAGCTCAGCGGTCTGGATACCGGTCTGTGGCTGGTTCTGGAAACCAAGACCAATGAAGCCGTCACCAGCACCACCGCTCCCTTCTTTGTCTCTCTGCCCATGACCACCGTTTCCGGCAACGAACATTCCACTTCCCCCGAAGGCGGTCATCAGTGGAACTATGATGTCACCGTCTACCCGAAAAATGAAACCGGTATTCCCGAACTAACCAAGGAAGTCCGTGAAGCCAGCAAGGATACCGGAAAGAACAACGGTTCCGCAGTCATTACTGATGGCTTCGCCCATAACGCCACCGGTTCTGCCGGTGATGTGATGGAATACCAGATTCTGTCCGGACTGCCCACCATCACTTCCAAGGCTACCGCTCTCACCGCCTACAGCTTCTACGACAGTCTCTGCGAAGGTCTGACCTACAACAAAAACCTGGAGGATGTCAAGGTGGAGTTCTTCACCGACGCTGCCTGTACCGATCAGGTTGCTTCCTGGGCGCAGGACAGCAGCAAATTCACCGTCAGCTACTCCGATGATAATCGCCACATGACCATTGATGTCACCGCAGCCGGTCTTGCGGAGATGAACGGGGATACCGCCAACACCAACGGTAAGCTGTATGCCGGTTATTCCAACTACACCATGCGCATCACCTATACCGCAACCATCAACTCTGACACCACCGTTGTTTACGGTCAGGACGGCAACGATAACAAAGTTGTCCTGACCTGGAAGCGTACCAGCTCCGAATACTACGACACCCTGATTGATGACTGCCATGTTTACAGCTTCGGCATGGATCTGACCAAGCTGTTCTCCGACACCGATCCCGAAACCGCCGAAGAAACCGGCATGTATGACCATGTGAAATTCAAGATTTACAATGAAACCGACGGGTATTGGGTGACTGCAAAGCTGAACGAGACCGAGGGAGTATACTATGTGACCGGTCATGCTGCGAACGAATCCGACGGCACCGTTTTCAGCCCCGTCACAGTTGGCAGCGCCCATGGTCATATTCTGCTGAAGGGCTGTGAGGATGACGAGTATGTCATTACCGAAATCGAAACCGCCAATGGCTATACCCTGCTGAACAAGGACATCCATGTGGTCATTACCGCAGCCGATGACAATTCCCGTCCCTGTGACATCTACTCCGAGGATGTCCTTGGTGTTCTCCAGAATGACCCCCACTATTCCTTCAATGGCGGTCAGAACCTGACGCTTGCCAACATTCCCCAGGCACAGCTTGCCCACAACTACATGACCGCAACTGCTACTGTCGATACCAATTCCGTGACCATGCTGGTGGACGATGGCTCTGCCAATGCGGAGGCACCTCTGACTGTAATCAATATCGCTGGTTTTGATCTGCCTCAGACCGGTGACAACGGCACCTGGATGTTCACCGTTGGCGGCATTCTCCTGATGGCGGGTGCCGCATTCATCATTTTCCTCGCCTGCCGCAAGAAGTCCGAACGCTAATCGTCTATATGCCCCGGAGAAAAAACTCCGGGGTATTCCCAATACAAGGAGGATCTATGAAAAACAAAACCTTGATGATTTCCCTTGCGGTGTTTCTGTTCCTGCTGGCTTTGGGTTTTACGCTGTATCCTCTGATTGCCAACCAGTATAACCAGCGGCATCAATCCCAAATTCACACCGCTTATCAGGAACAGATTGCACAGGCTGACGATGCTGAAATCAACGCCATCCGTGAAAAAGCCATTGCCTATAACGAATCCCTGCTGTCCGGCATTCCTGCTGAGGATGCCTTCAGCAACGAAGCCCTCACCGGTGCCTCCGAAAACTATGGGAGCCTTTTGAATCTGACGGACAGCGGCATTATGGGCTATGTCAGGATACCCAACATTGCGGTGACGCTGCCGATCTATCACGGAACGGATGCGAACACCTTGGAAATCGGTATTGGTCATCTGCTTGGCTCCTCCCTTCCGGTGGGCGGCGAAAGCACCCATACCGTACTGACCGCCCACTCCGGCATGGCAAATCAGAAAATGTTTTCCGATCTTGACCGGCTGAAAGAAGGCGATGTGTTCTATCTGGAGATTTTGGACGAGGTATTGGCTTATCAGGTGAATGCCATAAACATTGTTCTGCCCCACGATACCACCTATCTGGGCATCACTACCGGAGAGGACTACTGCACACTTGTCACCTGCACCCCCTTCGGTGTCAATACCCACCGGCTTTTGGTGCGTGGCACCCGTATTCCCTATGAAGAAGCGGAACAAATCACAGCGGAAATCACTCCGGAAGATGTGGTCGGTTCCACCTGGCTGGAAAAATATGTAAATGGCATCTTGACCGGCATTACCCTTGTCGGCATATTGGGCATTTTAGCAGCAACCCTGTGGTTCCTGCGGAGGCGGTAAGATGTTCAAAAAAATCATCACCATACTGATGATATTGGCATTTCAACTTGGACTGAGCTTGCTTCTGTTTCCGATTTGGAACGGCATCCTTCTGGATCGTCAGGCAGAGCAAGCCGCCGAACTGTTTCTCAGAGAGATGGAACCCACAGCCGAAGCAACCCAAAGCACGGAAGCCACGGAGGAAACCATACCCCATCAGGAGCTATGGGATGCCATGTGTGCCTACAATGAGGCCCTGTTCGCCGACAAGCAGGATGGTCTTAACAGTCCGGCTGACTATGAGCAGCCCAGCTTTTCTCTTCCGGAATATGGTTTGGAGGATGAAGTATTTGGCGTTCTGACTGCCAGAAAAATCAATCTGGAAATGCCCATCTATCTGGGGGCTACCGAAACCCATCTGGCACATGGTTCATCCCATCTTTCGCAAACAAGCCTTCCCATTGGCGGGGAGAATACCAACTGTGTCATCGCCGGTCACAGAGGATGGAATGGCGCAGCACACTTTCGTTATGTTCCCGATCTCAGGCCAGGAGACATTGTTACCATCACATACACGAAGCAGGGGGATTACCTTCTTCCCAAGAATATCTTAAGTTTTCCGTTGCAATTTGTTTGATTGTTGTTTATACTCCCGTCATAATCCAAGATTATCCTATAATCAAGAAAGGCGGCGGAAGCCGTGAGCCGCTGTTTTTCTTACGACCTAGATCCTCTTTTCTACCTCTCTTCTTTCTAAACACAGACGCTCCTTTGCTTTTGAGTAAAGGAGCGTTTGTGTTGTTGTGCAATAGATAAATGTCATTTACTTCCGGGATATTTTGGTCATAATGTGAGATTGCTTCACGTAGTGCCTCGACTATGAACTGACGAATTTGTGGGATGACACCACTCGCTGTATCGATAAGTGGTTAATCAGAATGGATAATTCGGAAGATTAGTTGGTGCTGAAACTAATACAATGCTAGAACAATGCAAAAACATCTTGGACAAATCGATAAATTTTTTCTCCATCATCTTTTCAAATTGGTAAAAATATGCTATACTTTTTACAAAGGAGGAAGAATCATGAGAGAAATAGTATTGGCAGCCACTGCTACATCAAATACAGCACCATTCATTGAACTGTTTTTGTCATCCTTCCTTGGTTTAGGTACGGCATTGCTTGTAGAGGCAATCTGGGACAGACATAAAGATAAAGAAATAAAAAATCAATTAACAAAGAACTTTGAAGTAGAGTTGACACATGTTATCGATATTGCAAATGGGTTATCATGTGAAAAGGTATATATATCTCCTTTTTCAATCCCTATTTGGCATGGTGCAACCACTTGTGGTAGCATTCTATCTTTGGATAGTGAGAGTATTTTTTTTGAATTACTTGATGTTTTTTCTAGCATTGATGAAGCAAATCAAATTGAAACAAGATGTTTTGAATTAATGGTAGGAAATGGAAATCTACAGATGCGAAATACCGTTTTTGCAGTATTGAAGGAAAATAGGAAAAATGTTATTGAGCGAGCGACTCGCGGTATTTCTTTGATTCAAAGGGGGCGTAATGAGTAATGACAGACAAATTCGGCGTCAATATCAGCAATTTTCAAAATATTCAAGGGAAAAAGGAAGCTACTAATATACGGAAAAAAATTATTAAAATTGTCGCCAAATATGGACTTGATGACACAGAATGGGCACAAGCAATATCCTCGCAATATTTTTTGCTGAGTCTTTCTCGTATGCTAAATTGCTCGACAAAGGATTATCGAAACCTGATGAATCGCTGTTTGTCAAGCTTTAATGTTACCTACACAGGAGACTATATCCTAGATAGTGACCGATTGTTAATTACCCCCGATGAAACAAACCGAATTGTTGAGTGTATGAAGAATGAGGACATAAAAGACGACTACTATACCCACTCAGCTAAGATGTCGGCATATAACATTGATAGCCAGCAAATGTATTTTAACTATCACTATGGATTATTGATAAAAATTGTGTCTTCGGAAGATACTGAGGTATTACGCGCATTAAAACATCAGTGCATAAACTGTCTATTGGCTGAAAGTGCAATTGATTCCTCCGGGGGATGGTACCCCTATCGGGTACCTTGGATTTCAGCACGCATTCTGATAAGCCTAAGGTCAGTAGATTTTGACTCGTATCCAGACAAGAGCAAACTCGAAAGCTACATATCTGAGGCTATTGAATCTCTCTTTCAACGCATCGATGAAATATCTCCATATTGGAGGAGTGGTGTTGGGGAATGGGTTTCTCAATGGGAATCGACTGCGCTTTGCCTAGAGGCTATATACGTTTGGGATGCTATTCATGAAAGACTTCAGGATATTGAAAGAATTATAAAGTATTCGTGTTCCGAAGCCAATAAAGACGAATGGCTTTGTCATAGACACGATTTTAGCTCAGAAGAAGATGCAAACAAAGCGTTGTCCTCGATAATTCTGGCATCTACCATATTAAGAATTACAAAAGATTTTTATCCGGATATCTATGAAAATATTTCAGATGATATTATGAAGTTGTTTGAGAATGTAATTAACATAATAAGTAAGCAAAAGGTTGATGTTGTGCGGCAGTATTGCACTATTCCACAAATCTTATACTACGTCCTTGTTGCAATTCAGTAATATATGAGGGAGGCGATTAGATGAGCGGATGGGGTAAAGACTTGGCGCAAATTTGGACAAATAATGTTGCACCATCGCGTCCATCTATTGGAGAGTTGTGCGTTTATACACGGTATTTGCGTACATTACAAAATAAAGCGAAAAAACAGCTTGAACTGCTAGTTCTGGGGTCAACACCAGAGTTTCGCGATTGGGGCTTTGAACAAAATCTTTGTGTTACGGTGGTAGACAAAAGCATAAGCTACTATAGTGAAATTTCTCGCGAAGTTAGGCACAAGAATATAAAAGAAACTATAGTTCTATCAAACTGGGAAGATATGCAATTCGATCATACCTTTGATATTATTATAGGCGATTTGGCCATTGGGAATGTTGCGCCTGAACGTTTCGAGGAATTCCTCGATAGAATTGCAAATGCATTATCTCCGGGGGGACTTTTCTTAGGAAAGAGTTTCTTTTGGGACGACGAAACCGCTGTAAAAACTCCAGAAGAAATTATAAATGATTATCAAAAAGTGAAATATCTTCATCCATATACCTTCATGAACCATCAGCTTGGGCTTTATTGTCTGGACAAAAATAATTGCCTAATTGATTTTTCTCGAATGTTCAACGAACTGGAAAGACTGTTCAATGAAGGTAAAATCGATGAACAACTATTCTCTGTATTCCAAAATGTTGGATGGAATACAGAAATGAAATTTACCTTTTATGCACCTAGCAAATCACATTTCATTGAGTGTGTAAACAAAAGATTAAATTTTGTTGATTATGTATATGCCGAAGATATCTATTCTAATGTATTTCCAATTTTTGTTATAAGAAAGTAAGGAGGTATTTGCATGAGAGTATTATTAGTTCATGGCAGCATTGGAAAGCCATTTGAAAATTGGTTTCCATGGTTGGAAAAAGAGTTGAGTGTCAAAGGGGTAGAGTGTATTATTCCTTCATTTCCAACACCTGAACATCAGAACTATCAGACATGGGAACGTTTGCTGGATTATTATTGCGATATAGACCTAGTTAACGAAGATACAGTTTTGATAGGTCATAGCTGTGGGGCCATCTTCCTGGTTCATTATTTATTAACGCATGACATTAAAATTTCTGGACTAATATGCGTATCTGGATATAACAACTTCGTAAGTGGTTTTACCTTTATGGACGAACTAAATAAGTCTTTCTATATCAATCTACCAGAACTCAATGTAGCTTCGAAAGCTAAGCAAGTAGTTGCGCTTTACGGAGATAACGATCCCAATATTCCACAGAAATATCTAGAAGACTTTGCAAGAAAAATTGGTGGGCAGATAATATGTGTCCCTGGAGCCGGGCATTTCAACGAGGCAGCAGGTTATACGAAGTGTGATATAATATTAAACATTCTGAGGCAAAACTGTGGGCTGGCATAAGTTTCTATTACGGCAACCCAAATACTAATGCAAGGACTGCTTGTTAAAGTAGCTTATGCTCATCACATAATTAACAGGAATGTGTTTGATATATCCTGTTTCCAGGATGTAGCCCCGTTCATCCATAAAGGCAAACAGATGGAGGGAAAAGCCTTCATCTGTTTGCTCGCTTAACAGCTAAATTTTAACCCCGTATTGAATCTTCTTAAGATCAAAGTTATCAACAAATTAGACTGCCTGGGCCAGTTTCTCAGCCTCCGCTTCCAGCAGCTCGTTGAGCGTCTCCTCCACGCTGCTGCGGACCAGCTCCTTGATTTGCCCCTTGATTATTTCCTCGTTGAATTGTACAATGTTGTTGGACATGGTTTGTCGTCTCCTTTCAGAATGTGTGTGGTAACTTCATTCTACCAGAGACCGGCAAGCCGTGTCTACTTTTTTATGCTCTTTTCAATTTGCGCAATTTATTATACCTTATCCATGTTTGCACTGGCAAATCTGATTCTGGCTGACAGACCCTGTCTGGCAGCTTGAGTCAGTGCGCCTTTGTGGACAAAAAATACAGAGGTTATCCACAGCTTTTATTCGGAACCTACTGTATAACGCGGATTGTGACGTTTGTGCGGTGTTGCCCTAGTTTTTCTGGTCTGAATTGCACCGGAATGCGCTATCTTCCTTGCTGGGCGCCAGCCCAGCTGCGTCATCTGCCTTTGCTGGCACAATTCATCCTCGGAAATCTTTTAAAGCTTTCAATTAGGTTTTAGTATAAAAACCAGAAATCCGTTTTTCTGTCGCCGGTCCCCATAAAAAAGCCATGGAAACCGGGGGTTCCATGGCGGTAATAATTTGAAAGAATTGCGGAAAATGGTAGGGGACGCCGAAAAAATTGAGGAAATGAATGACGGCATTGCGCGGCGCAAAGTAGACAAGGAAAACACTTGGCAGTATGCGTAACAGATCTATGAGAAATAAGTCACAATTTACACGGCGCGTTTTTGTGCTTGATTCCGAAAATGAAGGAATTCCCGGGAAGGGTATTGACAAATGCTGCAAACAAAATATAATTTAGTCAAACAAACTTTTTGGAAGGTGCATAGAAAACATGAAATCAATCAGCGATGAAATGGATTTTTTCTCCAGGCTTGCAAAAGGGATCGCGGCACAATTTGGAAATAAGTGTGAAGTGGTCCTTCATGACTATGAGAAGGATTACGACAGCACAATTGTTCAAATTGAAAATGGGCATATTACTGGCCGCAGCGTAGGCGAGTGCGGAACCAATTTGGGACTTGAAGTGCTGCGCGGAACCGTAGAAGGCGGCGACGAGTATAACTACATTACGCAGACGAAGGATGGAAAGATCCTTCACAGCACATCCATCTACATCAGAGACGACGAAGGCAAAGCAATCGGCGCATTGTGCATCAACTGGGATGTAACGGAAATGTATGCCTGCCAGAACGTGCTTAAGGATATTATCGGAATTGATGCGGCGGAAGGGGTCAAGGAGGTAATAACCAATGATGTTTCTGACCTCCTTGACAGTCTCATTCAGGACTCCATCCGGTATGTTGGAAAGCCCGTTGCCAGCATGACAAAGGAAGATAAGATAAAGGGCTTGAAATATCTGGATGCCAAGGGCGCGTTTCTGATCAAGAAAGCAGGTGAAAAAATTACGAAGTTTTACGATATCTCCAAGTATACCCTATATAATTACCTTGAGCAGCAGGAAAACTGAGACTTTTATCCCTTTTCTGTAAGTCGATGGTTCTCTTCTCTGAGTGCACCAGGGAGGGGATTCATTGAATATCTTGCATCCGCACGTTTGTCCTTTGTCTCTCTGCGCCATTATTCATCACCCAGATACAGTATAGCATATCTGCTAAGACGGGTAAAGTGTTTTACTAGATTTTAGTATCAGATAGACCATAAGGCACCCCCGCACAATTGTGTCTGCGAGCCTCAGCCGTCTTTTTGCCCCACTTCTTCAGTTTGAAAAATGGGAAATACATACAG
>OFMX01001285.1_pt1 | contig 19738 bp, 25 predicted proteins | sample 1541901 | NCBI WGS metagenome assembly OFMX01 (sample SAMN04209222, study PRJEB22552) | human gut metagenome | biome: gut; material: feces | host: Homo sapiens | place: USA: Oklahoma | reverse complement strand
ACATGGTGCGGGTTTTTGTCGCGCTTGCTCTTGCGGTTATCATCATGCTTGCTCCAATTTTCTCCGGCGAGTATGAAGGTGTTGATAATATCATACTGACAAGCAAATACGGCAAAACCAAATGCGCTACTGCAAAGGTGGTTGCAGGTATCATCACCGCCGTTTTCACTACCACACTAGTTGCAGCATTTAACCTGCTTTTTGCTTTTGTTTTTTATGGAACAGAAGGGTTGGATTGCAGTATTCTATTTGCCCCCAGTGACTATGTGGAAGCGTTTATCCCTTTTAATATCACCTGCGGTACGCTGCTCAAATATCAAATTCTGCTGGCATTTACCTGTACGCTTAGCGTTACGGGAATTACACTGTTCCTATCTGCAATCAGTAAAAATCAGATTGTAGCTTTGGTTGCAGCGATGGCAATTTTTCTGTTCCCGGTTTTGCTGCCGATCACAGAAGCAAATCCGTTGTTCCGATTGGTTGGACTTCTTCCTATCTATCATGTACTGGCTATCTCGCTCCTGTCGGTGGAACAAATGAGTAACGGTATGCTGTATGCGATATGGGCAATCCCGGCAGCACTACTCTTTTTGGGAGTTGGGGCAGGTATCTCTCGCCGTGTATTTGCCAAGCACCAAGTTTCATAAATATGGAATGACCTGCCGCACGACGGCAAAAGAAAAAAGTCGTCGTACAGCAGACATATCCGCGCGCCCATTTTGAAGCGGCGGCTCAATTTTCAGAGCCGCCGCTTCTTTGTGTTTACACAAACCAATGATGACTTGCAGGAATACGGTAGCCGATTGGAGATTATTTTACCATAGCAGATCGGTTATCGCTTTCAGGAGCCCCGCACGGGCTGGATAGCCAGTGCGGCACCCCCGACCTGATACCTTACCCCGCCAGCTTCGCCCTTTGCCTTCCGCTGGCACACTTCCGGGTGCTGCGCTGCAAGGGCATCGAGTTGTTTCTGCAAGGCGGGATTCAGCGTAAATACGCTGCTTGTCCCGTCCTCGCTGGCGTAGATCATGGTTTCCAGCTTAAACATCGTCAATCAGTTTTCCCTCCTCGGATTCGTCAAAGATGGTCGGTTCCCAGTCCTCGTCCTCCTCGATGTCCTGCATCAGGAGCAGCATGTTGGTGTAGCACTCCATCTCAGCACGGACAAAGTAGAACATCTGGTCGTACCAGTCTGCCAGCGTTTCGTTCTCCAGCTTCCGGCAGAAGTCATACACCAGCTTGTTCTGATTGGGGTCAACCGTCAGGCCGGCAACCTCATAGAGCCGCTTGCGGGTCAATTCCAGATTAGCGCAGCCATAGGTGTAGAGCAACTTCTTTTCTTCAAACGTCAGTTTCATAGGCTTGTTCCTCCGTATAAAAAAAGGGCCTGCCCTGTGCAGACCCGATGTAGCAAAAAGACCGCCGTGCGTTGTGCAGGGCGGTCTTGAACTCAGGATTGGAGAAAATCCCGGAGTTCATCAGCGAAAATAGAGATTTTTGCGATGATCGACATCGCTATGTAAGGTAGGACGAAAACCACAAATGCGGTAATCAGCATTTTCAGGACTTCGCCGCCGTCTGTCAGCTTCATGACCCAGCTTGCCAGAGCCACGAAGAAGAACAGTCCCGCCAGCAGATTCGTCAGGATCGTGGAGAATGTCGCGAGGAAGATGCCCACCCACTGTGCCAGAATCAGCAGCAGAAGCAGAGGGAGAAGGGCAAGTTTCAGCATCCATTTCAGCACAGCCATCGTGGGCACCTCCTTATACAAAAATCAGCTCAGACTTGATGATCTCCTCGGCACGGTTGCGGATGCTGTTCATCCTGCGCACCCACTCCAGTTGATCGGCAGCTTTCAGGGCTTCGGTCACGCCCTCGGCTTCCTGCATCTGCCGGATGGTCAATGCAAGTTGTTCCTCGGCCTGCTTGTCCAGTTTGGCAAGGTAGCTGCCCAGCACACCGGACAGGAGCAGTTGATTGTACCGGATGGGATGCTGCTCCTTCAGGTACGTCTTATGTAAGCGGCCCCACCGCCCGGTGGGGTGCTGCTCTGTCGGGGCTGCTGCGGTCAGATTCGGCAGATAGTGGTCATTGACAAGAGTGTAGTCCAGACCGTTGGCGTTGTCATGGATAGATTTCTTCAGTTCGTTCATGCGGATTCTCCTTTCTGATTTGGCAGATAGTAAACACCTTTCGCCCGGTCTTCGGCGCGGATTGCTTCTTTCTTGGCATCCATAGCCGCTTTTTTAGCGGCTTTGTGCTTCTGGTAGTAGGCATCCTGCCATCCATTGGCCTTACGGCGAAGGTAGGCTTCATGCCGCTTTTTACGCAGACGCTCTTTTTCGGCAATTTCAGCACGTTCTTCTTCGGTCGGCTGATTGACTTCTTGTGTACCAAACTTTCCGATGAAATTGAAGTAGATTTCAATGGTCTGCGGAGAATTTGCAACTCCTTTGTAATCTCGCTCATGCACAAAAATCTTGTAGATAAATTCGTTCAACATCACGGTGTCCAGTTTTTCAAAATTCTGATATTTCTTGACCAGTGCGATGAATTTATCGGCGGATTTCTGGCCGCTTTCGTATTCGTCTACTGCTTTTTGCAGGGAAGCAGCTTCCGCTTCAAGGCTTTCCTGCTCCTTGGCGTACTGGGCATCCAGAATCTGATACCGCTTGTCAGGGAGCTTTCCGAGGGCGTTGTCCTCATAGATTTTGCAGATTAGCGTTTCCAACTCATCCAGTCGCTTTTTACAAGCTGCAAGACGTGTCTTTTGGCCTTTGATCTCGCTGGACTGCTGGTTTTCCGCTTCGGCCTTTACGATACGGACGAATTCTTCTTCGTCCTCTTTAGAAAATCGAACGATTTCCCGCAGCGTTTCCTGAATCAGTGCCATCACAGAATCAGCGTTTACCCGGTGTCCGCTGGAGCATTTGCTGCCAACAGGGATTTTTCCATAGCCAGAACAGGAAAAGTTTGCAACACGTTTTCCATTTCCAGTACGGTTGACATACATCGGGCTTCCGCAGTCTGCGCAGTACAGCAGTCCGCCGAGGGGATGGGCTTTGCCCCAGCCATCAGGATAGCGGCGGACGCCAGCGCGAATCCGCTGCACGTTGTCGTAAGTCTCCTGATCGATAATAGGCTCTTGGGTGTTTTCGATAATCGTCCACTGGTCTTGGTCAACATAATGACTTTTCTTGTCCTTAAAATGCTTCCGTGTCTTGAAATTGCAGGTGTGCCCCAAGTAGCAGGGATTGGTCAGGATGTGGACAATTGTGGAACTACCCCATTTGTAGGGGTCTCTGATTTCCCGCGTCTGCCATAAGCCGATACCCAGCTTTTGGTGGTAGTAAGCAGGGATTTCAATGTGTTCGGCTGAAAGGATCGCTGCGATTTGATAAGGGCCTTTGCCTTCCATCGTCATGCGGTAGATGCGCTGAACGATAGGAGCCGTCACCGGGTCGATGACCCACTGGTTCTTGTCCTGCTCGGATTTCAGGTATCCGTAGGGCACAGAACTGCTGGTATGCTTCCCGGCAAGGTTCTTTGCTTGAAACGCCGAACGGATTTTCTTGCTGGTGTCACGGGCGTACCACTCGTTCATGATATTTCGGAACGGAGTAAACTCATCGTCCCCTTTGAGAGTATCCACGCTGTCGTTCAGAGCAATCAGCCGGGTATCGTGCTTCCGCAGCACTTCCATATAGGTGCCGACTTGCAGATAGTCACGACCAAAACGGCTCATATCCTTTATGATAACGACAGAGATTCGGTCGGCTTTGACTTCGGCAATCATCTTCTGAAATCCGGGTCGGTCGAATTGCGTACCAGAGATACCATCATCCGTGAAGTGGATGCAGTTGGTAAAACCGTGCTGTTCGGCGTAGTCCTCCAGTATTCGCTTCTGGTTGGAGATTGAGTTCGATTCGCCCTGAAGCTCGTCATCGTGGCTCAGGCGTTCGTAGAGCGCAGGATAGCGTTCGGATTTCCTTGCCACAACTATCACATCCTTTCGTAAAATTTTGCCAGATAGCCTTTTAATGTAGCTCGATTCGGGTTGAATCAAGCTGTATTAAAATTCTGTCTGTATTATGTAACACCCGCCGCCTGCTTGAAAACCTTATATTGCCGCAGGGCAACGCTTTCCGGGTTCTCATACTCCATTGCCCGGAACAGCAGATCCAGCGGGGAGACATACTCGTCATCGTCCTCCTTCACTTCGGCATATTCCAACACACGCATCACCATTGAAAAATTCTGCTCATATTCCGGCGCTTCCTGGAACAGCATGAGGATGATGGCCTGCAGCAGTGCTGTCTCGGACTTCGACCAGAACGGATCGGACTCGTGACTGCCCTTGGGCGTCGTTGCCTGGATCAGCGTGTTGACCAGCTTCAGTGCGTCCTTTTCATCCCGCAGATAGTGGAACGGATTATAGCCGTCCGACTGCGACAGATCCACCAGATTCAGCACTCGGATGTCGTATCCCTGCCGTTTCAGATACCCTCCGGTTGCGGTCAGCACCTCCATCTTTGGGTCCGTGATCACATAGTTGCTGTTTGCTTCCAGTATGTTGGGCTTGACATAGCCGCGGGTCTTAGCAGCGCCGCTGCCGCCAATGACCAGCACATTCAGTGAGCGCCGGTGCTTGTGGGTATCCAGCCCCAGCCGCACATGGCGAGTGAGGATCTTGTTCTGCTTCTGCCGGAACTGCGCGTTGAGCTGCCGGGGAGAGCCCCATGCGGCGGAGCCGTGTTCCTCTCCGTCCCGTGTCCTGCCCTGTCCGGAAGCATAGAGACACAGCCCCATGAGATACGCGCCGGTGCAGACGAGAATGGAGAACAGGCTCTTGTCTGTCCATTGGATCTGGAAGGGTTGTTCCAGCGCGGCAGTTAAGTTTGATAGCAGCTCCGGCAGACCGCCGCCAAGGGACTGGGCGATCAGCAGCGCCGCCCATACCACAGGGATATAGAGGAACAGGGCAAGTACCAGATCCGTTGTTTGGGATGTCTTTTTCAGCCGCACCACCTCCTGCGTAAAAAATACGAGGCCGGCAGAGTAGAATGCTCTGCCGGCCTCGCTGACGAAACGGCTTTCTTACTTTGTCCTGTCCGGTCGTGCTTTTTGATGGATCTTTTCTTTGGCCGGGGCAGACTTCTGCCGGGTATCCAGCTGCGCCTGATACCCTTTCAACCGTTCCAGAACTGAAGTGCGCTCATTCGTCATCGTCCCGGCAGCCGTTTCCCTGCCGCTGGATGAGGTCGATCTGCCTTTGGTATCTGGCAAGTCTGTTCCCGACCGAGATTCTTTTTTTGGTGTCACCTCCTGCCGCTTGCCCACAGGCGGTGTCACAGGCGTTTCCCCCTGCTGGGGGCGTTGCTGCTCGCGCTGCGGCGCCTCCTGTCCCACACGGGCTTCCTGCTCCTTAGAGGGGGCATCCTGCCGCGCCTGCTCCGGCTGCCCGGTATATCGGATGCGCTCAAAGATCATATTGGCGCGGTCGATCTCCGTTACCGGCATGATCACATCCACGACTTTTCCCTTGTTATCCGAATCACGGATGGCAGAGAACAGGATCTTCTGTTTTCCTGCCCGCTGCCTGAATTGCTGATACTGCTCCGGAGACATGGCGAACCGCCGCACATCGCGGGTCTCCTTCAGCATCTTTGCCAGATTGACTTTGCCGGAAATGGTCTTGTGTTTTTTCGCCAGCGCCATGGTGAGCGCCAGTACATTTTTAATGGCGGAGCCGCTCAGCCGGACAGCGACCTCGCTGCCGGAGAGCATCATGCGTACCAGCTGGTCCGCCGCTTCACCGCCTCCGATGTTCATGTTCCCGCACCTCCTTCTGGTGTTCTTCTGTTTTCTGGATGTCCTGCTCCATTACAGGCGTCTGCCGGCAGATCTCCCGGCAGAGCTTCAGCTTTTCCCGTTCCGCCCGGATATTCCGATTCACCTCTGAGAGCTGCTCATACAGTTCTGCCTTTTCTTTCTTCAGCACCTCCTGTGGAATGCCGCTGTCCTCCAGCAGCTTCACGGCTTTCATGTACTGCTCAAACTCCTGCTCCATGCCGGTGAGCCCTTCCTCGTATAACGCCCTGCTGGGTTCCAGTGCCTCCGCATCTGCCAGCGCCGCGTAGAGCGGCTGGCGTTTCTTCTTCCGCACATTGAGGAGGGTCCGCTGCTTTGTCAATCTGCCCAGCGTTTCCTCTGTGCGTTGTTCGAATGCCGCCATGTCAGCAAGCGTTGTGATGTCATTTTCCCGCAGGAACGCGAACTGTGCCTGATATTGCTCGAAGCGCATGACCGCCTGCCGCAGATGCGGCGTCATGCGGGGCGGGTACTGCCGCTTTTCGATCTTGCCCAGCAGATAGAGATAGTGGACATAGAGGGCAAGAAAACCGCTGTATCTGGGATGCTTCCGGTACGGCTGATATGCCGGCCGCGCAGGCAAGACAGGCCGCAGTCCCGCTTCGATCTGTTCCAGGTTGCCCTGGATGGCAGCACGGATTCCGTCCTCTGTGAACAACGGATCTCGTCTGCCAGGGTACTGAAATCGCTCCTGCCCCCGCAGGCGGAAGCCGAGCCTGCCGCCATGATGGATCTCATACCCCTTATGCTCCATGAGCAGGAAGAAGTGGCCGAGGTCGTTGGCGTCCCGGATGGCATCCCGCAGATCTGCCTCCAGCAGGGAGCGGAAGGTGGGCTGCCCCCTGGACTGGCGCAGCCACTCAATGTAGCTGACCGACCTGGCAGGCGCGCCCTGCACGATGACGGACAATCCATGCTCCCGGCAGAGCCGGTCTGAAATGGCACGAATCTGCTGGTAGTAGCTTTGCTGCGTACTGTGATACTTTTCGCCGGTATCTGCATTCACCGAATTAAATACGATATGTGAATGGATATGATGCCGGTCTACATGGGTCCCAATCACAACCTCAAAGCCGTCCAAGTGTTCCTGCGCAAATGCTTTAGCAATTTCTAAAGCAAGTTCAGGTGTGATTTCACCAGGCTTGAACGATTGAATGATGTGATAGCATTGACGCTTATCCAATCGTCCGGTTTCCAGCTTTGTTTTCATCATCTCGCGGTACTCTCTCCCTGGATCGCAATTAAAATGTGCTGTTAAAATATGCCCATCCGTTTTGTCACCGTTCAGAACATAATCAATGGCTTCTTTTAAGCCGCCGTTACGGGGCAGGATTTTCGTAACAGCCATTACTTATTCGCTATCCGGAACATAAGCTCATATACCTGATCCAGAAGATAGAGTCCCCGTTTGGCATCCTCCGGCTTCGCAATTCCTGCATTGACGCTGCGGGCGATCTGGTTGATGTTGTTGCCGATATGATGTATTTCCGTCCGGAGCTCTTTAATTTCTTTTGTAGGGCGGGCTTTGACCGGTCGTCCCTCAATAAGCCGTGCAAGATATGCCCGTTTTGTCAGCCTGCACTCTTTGGCCTGACAGCACAGCAGCTGATACTGCTGTGTTGTCAGTACGATGTGCAGATGGTGTTCTTTCTTGTTCTCATTCACATTTTTCTCCTTCCTGCGGCGTATAGCCGCAAGTTTTCCGCCCGCAGGCGGCATTGGGGACCGGGGTATCCTCGGCAAGCTGTGCAAATGTACATTTGCGCGATGCTTGCGCCAGCGCCGCCCACGGCGGCGTTGGCTTTCGCCCCGCTGCGCGGGGCTTTGTTTGCAAACGGTATGGTAATTGCAATATTGGGCGGGCGCTGCCCGCTTCCTCGGAAAAAAGAAATCATCTCTCAGGAGTCGGATGCCGGCAAAGGCACTTTTCGCTTGCGCGTTCCGTCGGAATACCATCCACTGAGAGAGCGCTCTTTTCAGGGATAAATGCCGCGTACCTGGCATATCCGAAACCTTCGGACTCCACCAGCAGGCCGGTGTTCGCATCTCGGCAGGTCACGAACAGGCAGAGAAATGTTTCTGTTTTCCCATCGAACCTCATATCCGCCACGTTCCGGGATATGAAGGAAACATCTCGCAAAAGCTCGTTCATGTAGCGGCGGTACTGATTGGTTGGCAGTTCGATCACCTTCGTGATCTGAAACCGCACTTTTTCAGGAAAGGGTGCTTTACCTACTAACTCCCGCACACTGCTTGCTTTCCGATAAAAACTCGCAAAATTTTCTGACATACTTCTCTCCTTGTGGCAGGGTGTTTTATAAACACCCTTATAGAAAAAGCAGGGTGTCAAGTCCACACCCTGTCATGCTGCCTTTGACTTAGGGGACATTTTGGTTGTTCCCGTCCATCACGCTCGTGTCTCCGCTTTCAGCGCGTTCTCTATGCGCTCTCTGGCCAGTGCGGCATAGGTGTCGGTTACCTCAATGCCGGTAGCGGAGTAGCCCTCCAACACAGAGGCCAGCACCGTGGTGCCAGAACCGGCGAAGGGGTCCAGAATGTGGCCGCCCGGTTCCGTGATCTTTACAATGTCCCGCATGAGCTGCAAGGGTTTCTCCGTAAGATGAATGCGGTTCTGCGGATTGCCATACTTGAACACCCCCGGCAGGCAGGGCACCGGACGGCTGATAGGCATATCGCCATTGGAGCCCCAGACAATGTACTCTGCCTGCTGACGGAAGCGGCCCTTCTGAGGACGGCTGTTGCCCTTATCCCAAACTGCGGTGCCTCGCCAGATCCATCCCGCCCATTGAAGGGCATCGGTGGCTGCGGGAAGCTGCCGCCAGTCGATGAACATACACACCGGCGCACCGGGCTTGCTGGCTTTCCTCGCCTCATACAGCCACTCCGCCGCCCAGCGGGTCCAGGAGCGCTGATCCTTGGCGTCCCCATCAAAGGGAGGCGGTGCGTTCTCCCCCATACTGGAATACTTTCTGGCTGTGGACTTGTTCTTTTCGGCTTGGGTCCGTCCGCCGGAGGCATACGGGGGATCGGTGATGACGGCATCGAAGGTGTTGGGGGCAAACCCGCTCAGCACCCTCAGCGCGTCACCTTGAATGATCTCCCATTTCTGGTCATCTCTCATGCGTGTGTTTCTCCTTTTTCTTGTTTTTTTCAGCGATATCTACGGACAGTTCTGTCTCCACATACTCGCTGATGATTCCCAGGGCTTCTTCGTAGCTGTGGCAGTCTCCGCCCATAATGCGGTTTTGCAGCTCTTTTGCCTCGGCTGTCATACCGTTTTGCCGAAGGGCTTGGCTGGCAACGGCCATAAGGTTAAATATATTGCCGTTCTGCCCAACAAGGGGACAGGACGGCTTTTTGTGTTCCTGCTCCATGAAGGCTTACCGCTCCTTTCTGTCGGAACGCCTGGGCGGCGTCCGGCCAATGGTTTTCTGGTCCGTCATCATCGGAATTCCCAGCTTACTGGCATGATGGATCTCATCCCACATTCCTTCCGTCCAGATAGGACCATAAACATTGAGCTGCTGGCAGGATTCCAACAGCCGCATCGCCATTTTCCTGCCTTTGGCATCCTGCTCCGGGTCGTTAGGATCCGCTATGGGTGGGAACAGCAGGTGTGGGCAAACAGGGATATCTCCATCCGCAAACACCTCCTGTGCTTTTTGCCGAGCAAACTCGATGTTCTTTTCTACATCGTCTCGCAGCGGCGCGCAGATGAACACCAGCTTGGGGCCGGTCTGTTCCCGTTCCGGTGTCCGTTCCCGGAACACGGACAGATATTGCCCGATGGACTGCCGGAGGGCATCGTAATCCGCAGCCGAGGGATGATAGGCATACCAGTCCACATCTCCGCTGTCATCCCACAGATGAGGCAGTACGCCGCTGCGGAAGTTCGGGTTGCTGGGGACAGGCTTCTTGCCCCACACGTCCTTGAACTGCAGCAGCGTTCGATCTACCACGCCCTCCTTGCGGTTTAGAACCGTGAGGCGGATGGCGTCGTATTGATCGGCAACATGGGCAGAGAAGAATTCCGCCCGCACGCGCAGATCCTTACCAAGTTCGCCTACGCAGACACGACCGGAGTATTGCGGACGATCCATAAGGTCACTTCCATCGAACAGCTTTCTGAGTTCCTGTTCATAACGCGTCATCGTTCCATCCCTCGCTTCTTCGGCTTTTTTGCTTGGGGAGACTGCTCCTGCTGGGGCTTGAGGATGTCCTTATCCTTACTGCGCAGGACGCGGCGGCCGCTATCGGAGATGTGGACCGTAATATCTTTCAAGTCGTTGGAGATATCTTCGTGGGGCAGAACAATAATGGAACCGCTGAAGCGCAAACAGCCGCGCACAGTCCCGAATACCTGACAATGCCCGGAGAGGAGCGGTCCTTCCGCACGGTCAGCACCGCAAAGGAGCTGCGCACAGCCGGATGCGCGGGTACGGCCATACATCAATGCGCCTCTCAGATATGCGTCATCTTCCACGCGGGCGGAACCATACAGAGCGGAGCCATAGGACACATAGGCTCTGTCGCAGGCAATGGCGTCATTCATCAGAATTGAGTCCTGGTCCACATAGGCGCTGCCGCAGGCGATCGCGTCATTGAAGATCCAGGCAGCGTCATCCGGGTCAACAGCCAAATTGCTTTCACTTTCCACGAAGCCGCCCAGGTCTCCGGCCTTTGCCCAATCGCCAATGTCCTGCAAAGCACGAATGCGGTGGAGGAAGGGATAGGTCTTGTGGGCGATGTCAGTGATCTCATATTTTGAATTGCTCATTTTTCATTTCTCCTTTACGCTGCCATTTCGAAGGCATTCTTCTGCGTGCCCTCTGCGCGGAACCGGGCATCAATGTCCGAAAAGGTTTCCGCACGGTTGAATTTCTCAGACACCTTTCCGGGGAGCGCCTGCAGCTCCAGCATTCTTGCCCAGAGATCTGGATGGTGGTCATAGAGGTGTCGCAATTCCTTCTTCTTGGCATTGGGACAGAACCAGCAGCCACCGCGATTGGTAAACTCATAGACAGGCGACAGCAGCCCCGCCTTACGGCAGAGCTGCTTGGCATCATCTTCCGTATAGAGGTACTTTTCCAAAAGGGACACCTGCGGCCCGGTCAGGCGCAGCAGGCGTTCCTGCTCATCTCGGGCGATGCCGATGTAATGCACCGTATCAGGCGGCAGTGTTTTCTGGTACTGGCGGATGGGGCGGATCTTGCAGTCCCGCTGAACATAGCACTTTCCGCAGATAGGAAATGAGCGCAGCTTTCCTTTCTTCGGCCCGCGGGTGACCTGTCCGGTAAACAGGTCCACATAGGTCTTGTCCGAGCGAAGCACACGGATCGGTACACCCATCTGCTCCAGTCTCGGGAGAGCGGTGTTGTAGATAAAGTCCCGATGCTCCGGCACCTCGCCTGAAATGGTTTTGTCGAACATCACTTCGCAGTAGACCGCCTCATCCAGAGGCTCTCCATGCTCCAACGCCAATAAGATCGTGGCAAGAGAGTCCTTGCCAAAGGAACAGGATGCAATGTGCTTCAACGCTGCGACACCCCAGCTTCCTTGGCGCGGCAGGCACATTCCAGTGGTTCTGCCATGTTTGTCTGTTCCCACGGGGCCTGCTCATGGGTGAAGTGGCCATAGTTGCAGAATTGGCGGAAGATGGGCTTGTCCAGCCCCAGCGTGCGGATCATGCCATCCGGCGTCAGGTCGAACAGCGCGCAAATTGCCTGCTCCAGCGCATTGTCGCTAAACTTGCCGGTGCCGTGGGTGTCTACCTCCACCATGACAGGCTGAGCTTTGCCGATGGCATACGCCAAGCTGACAGTGCATTCTTTGGCGATCCCTGCGGCCACGACATTTTTGGCGACGTAGCGGGCCATGTAGGCGCCGCTGCGATCCACCTTGGTGCCGTCTTTGCCAGACAATGCGCCGCCGCCATGGGGCGCAAGGCCGCCGTAGGTATCCACCATGAGTTTGCGGCCCGTGAGGCCGGTGTCCGCTTCGAAGCCGCCCTCCACAAATCTGCCGGAGGGATTGATGAGGATCTCCGTGCGCTCATCCGGAGGAAGCTCGCGCAGAGAGGGAAGGATGACGTACTGCGTCAAGTCGCGGCGCAGGGCGTCGAGATCGGCATCCTCTTCATGCTGGCAGGACAGCACGACCGTAGCGATGCGCCTGGGGCGGCCATGCTCGTATTCCACCGACACCTGGGATTTGCCGTCCGGACGCAGCTCCGGTACGATCCCCAGTACACGCACATGAGACAGCATGCGTGTCAGACGGTGGGCAAACACAACGGGGAGGGGCAGAAACTCCGGCGTTTCATCGCAGGCATAGCCGTACACAATACCCTGATCGCCCGCGCCGGTGTCCTGGGTTCCCTTGACAGCCCCTGCGATGTCGGGACTCTGCTCATGGGTGATGACTTCGACCTCATAGTCGCTGCCGCCATATCCGGCTCGCTGTACGGTCTTGCAGATGATGGAGGGGATGTCCGGGAGCTTCACTGCCGTGATCTCGCCGGCCGCGGTGATCTTACCTGCGGTGGCCATGACCTCGCAGGCCACACGAGCGGAGGGATCGTGCTTCAGGCAGGCGTCCACCACGGCGTCCGCAATGGTATCGCAGAGTTTGTCCGGGTGGCCTTCGGTGACAGACTCGGCAGTCAAAATATAGTTATCTTTCATTTTCGTGTTTCTCCTTCTTGGGATGATTTTTGTGAGGCTCGGGCCGTATAGGAACCGAGAACACCATTTCATTGGTGTACTTCTTCTGGTACTTTTTGATCTGCTGCTCCGTCAGGGAGATAAAATCTTCGCGCCCGACTCCGGCCATGAAAAAGGTGCCGCAGACAATGTCATACGGCACTCCGGATTCATCTGTCAGGGCACGGTTCATGGGAAGGCCCAGCAGCTTTCCTTCGTCGTTGCAGACAATGCAAACGGGTTCATCGAAGGCATAAACGGCCTGAATCGTGCCGCCTACGATCTTCTGCATGGATTCGAGGCTCCCGTCGATCTCCTGCACAGTGGGCGGAGTCATCGGCTCCACCACGAGGATCTTGAGTGTTTCTTTGCTGATAAGATTCCCTCCTTTATAAAATAAGCGGCAGCAGCAGTCTGAGACTGCCGCTGCCGGTATGGTGGTTAGTTTTTTGTTTTCAATGCCAGTGTCTGCGTTTTCAACAGCGCGTTTTCGAGCGCGCGCTGGTCCTCGTAGTCCTGCCACCAGTGCGGGCGGAGAAAACTCAGTGCCTTGGTGGCCCAGATATAATCATCCCGCCCCAGAGACTCTTGCACGAGTCCAAGTCGGAACTTTTCGTATTTCTCCCGCACTGCTGCATCCACGCTGTCCCGTTCCAGATACCCATCCAGAAACCCACAGAGAACAGCCGCTTCCTCTGTCGTATAAAACACTCTCCCAGCACTCCTTTCACACAAACAGGCATCATTGTAGCATGGAGTGCCGGTTTTGGGAAGCGGCGGTTTCCACAAGATTCCACCGCAAAATTCGGCACAAACGCTTGTTCGATTCCGCGCGGCGTGGTATACTGATCGTCAGAAGCAAGGAGGAGGTGCGCCGGATGTCCGAGAGGCAGAGAACATGCATTGCCATTGATCTAAAGTCGTATTACGCGTCCGTGGAGTGCATGGCGCGCGGCCTTGACCCTATGACAACAAACCTTGTGGTGGCAGATATCAGCCGCACCGAGAAGACGATATGCCTTGCAGTCTCTCCTTCTTTGAAAGCCTATGGTATACCCGGCAGAGCCCGTCTTTTTGAAGTGGTACAGCGGGTCAGAGAAGTCAATGCGGAGCGGCAGCGCCATGCTCCCGGAAGACAATTTACAGGCAAAAGCACAGATGCCATGGATCTGAAAGCGGCCCCGGCTTTGGCTGTTGACTATGTCGTAGCACCGCCCCGGATGGCAAAGTATATCGAGATCAGCACCCAGATCTACAATGTCTACCTCAAATACATCGCCCCGGAGGACATCCATGTCTACTCCATCGATGAGGTGATGATCGACGCCACCAGTTATCTTGGGACGTATCACATGACGGCGCGGGAACTGGCTCGAACCATGATCCTTGATGTGCTGCGCACAACGGGGATCACCGCGACCGCGGGGATCGGCACAAACCTTTATCTTTGCAAGGTCGCTATGGACATCATGGCCAAACACGTCGCGCCGGATGAGAGCGGCGTCCGGATTGCGGAGCTGGATGAAATGAGCTACCGCAGACAGCTTTGGATGCACCGCCCCCTGACCGACTTCTGGCGTGTCGGAAAGGGCTATGCAAAGAAACTCGAAGCCATCGGCATCTACACCATGGGCGATGTCGCGCGCTGCTCCATCGGGAAGGCCGGGGACTATTATAACGAGGCGCTGCTCTATAAGCTCTTCGGCATCAATGCAGAGCTCCTGATTGACCACGCCTGGGGCTGGGAGCCATGCCGGATCTCCGACGTGAAAGCCTATAAGCCGGAGACAAACTGCATCAGCTCCGGACAGGTCCTTCAATGTCCCTATGACTACGACAAGGCACGGCGCGTCGTGCGGGAGATGGCGGAGGCTATCGCGCTGGATCTTTTAGAAAAGCAACTGGCGACAGACCAGGTGACGCTGACTGTTGGGTACGATATCGAAAACGTGTCGTCTGTGAATTTCCACGGGGAAACGGTGACGGATCCCTATGGCAGAAAGATCCCAAAACATGCCCATGGAACAGCCACCCTGCCGAGAAAGACATCCTCTGTCCGCTGCATTACCGATGCGGTGCTCGACATTTATGACAGCAAGGTCGATCCGAAGCTGACCGTCCGACGCCTGACGATAACCGCCAATCGGCTCGTGGGAGAGGATGCGGTACAGGCCGAAACGGAAGACCCTACACAGTTCAGTCTGTTCGACGACATTGCAGAACAGGAAAAGCAGGCGGAGGAGGAAAAGGCACGGCTCGAGCGTGAACGGAAGCTGCAGGAGGCCATGCTGGGCATCAAACAGAAGTTCGGGAAGAACGCGATCCTTTCCGGGGGCAGCTACCTGGAAGGAGCCACAGCCAGAGAGCGGAACGGCCAGATCGGAGGGCACAAAGCGTGAACAGAAATTATGACGATATCATCGGCCTGCCGCATCCGGAGCCGCAGACGCATCCGCGAATGTCGCTCCATGATCGGGCTGCGCAGTTTTCTCCTTTTGCAGCCCTCACTGGCCACAGCGCCGCCATTGCGGAAACAGGGCGGCTGACGGATAGCCGGGTCATTCTGGACGAATACGAGATGGCCCGTGTAGATGACGCGCTTCAGAGGCTTCAGGAATTGCTGCCGCAGAAGCCTATGGCAACGATCACCTACTTTGTCCCAGACGGGCGGAAAACAGGTGGAGCCTACCAGACGATAAGTGGCACCGTGAAGCGGATCGACACAGTCAACGGGATTCTCCTGCTGACAGACCAGCGCGCCATCCCAATCGTAGACATCTTTGATGTATCAATCGAACCGTAATAAATCAGTGACGAACATATTTTTGCAGGCGCCGTCTTGGAAGCAATAAGACGGTGCCTTTTTCTTTTGTCTTGATCCGAAACAATCTGTATGGATGCGACACGACAGCTGCCGCACCCTTGTCAGCGCTCCTGCCCTTTCGGTTTTACTTTATTCCTCTTTTGGGGCCTATCTACTTTGCCGCTCCACACCTCGTCGATGGTTCTATTCCACGCTTCCTCCAGCGATTCCACCGGCAAGTCATTGGCCTCGAAGCCTTGTTGGATCGCGCGATAATAGTATGGGGACGGCAATGCAGGCTGGCGGCACATTGGTTCTGCCATGATGTAGGCCATGACGGAAACGGCTGCGCCATCTGCGGTCCGCACCGATACCTGCTCCTTGGTGTAGTGACGGGGATAGCCTTCGTAGCGGTCCAGCGCCCGTTCAGACTCCGGTGTGAGCTTCCATAGCAGACCGTGGACGACGCTGCCTTTCTTAGGCGTGACAGTGGCAAAGCCACTGCCGCGAAAGCGCAGCTCATAGTTTTCCAGCGTCACAGGACCCACGATCTGGGCGTCGGGGCAGCGATGCGCCATCTGTTCTAAATTGATATTGCTGCCGTAAGCAAAATACAGTGTCTCTTCCATATCAGTCCTCCAGCAGAGTGAGTCCGCCAATCTTATCCAAATGGCGAAACATGGCCCGTGCCTGCGCTTCTGTGTCTCCCTCCGGCAGCGGACACTCCATCCCCGTCGTGCGAATGACATTGCTCTGCAAAAACCAGATGTAGCTCTCAATGTCCGGAAATTCTGTGGGGTCAAAGGTCTGATCCCGCAGGCGGCCCATGATCTCCATGGTGGAACCCTCATAGACGGTTTCTTCGATCTGTATCTTCAAAGGCTTCACCTCTCCATTTCTCTGGATTTTTTCTTCTTTTTGTTGACCTCGTAGCTGTCTTTGTCATACCTCCACGCCCGGTCGCCGTCCAGATTGGCCAGCAGATGGTTGCGGGTGTTTTTGAATTCGTCACCGTTGAGCCCCAGCCGCACCAGCCAGACACGGAAGGTGAACAGTTCGTTGTCACTATAGGTTTTCCGCATGACGGTGCTGCGCTGGTTAATGGCTTGGGCAGACATGGCAAGGCATAAATTCACATAGGCCGCGACCTTTCCGGCATGAAGCGTAGAGTTGAAACAGCGCCACTCAACGGTTCCTCTATAAAACACAGAGTGCAGATTCAGGGCATAATAGCGCGTCCAGTTATAGTGTTCTCGGTCAGAGATATTCCCTTCATACCAGATGCTTTCCAGCGCCGTGAGATTTTTTGTTTCGTCAGAGGAGAGCTTGCGTGCTTCCTTTAGCATTGGCTCCCGCACCTTCTGCAGTATTGGCTGACACGGCTTGAATTTACCTGCAGTGCTTTGAACAGGATATCCTCCTTGGAGTACATAATGCTCAGAAGGTTTTTCAGGCTCTGGCGGTTGTGGTTGGCGGCGTCCACATGAACATGGATACCGCAGGAGTGGTTGACTTTGGCCCCGGCATGGCGCACCTGACGGACACACTCCTGAAGCCTAGGTAACTCCGCGTAAGTGAGTTTTGGCGTCACCATCTCAACCCGGTATTCGATGTTGCTGGTATGCATATACCCGCTTTCAGTTTTCATTTCCGTAACAATGCTGGAATCGCTCATAATGCTCCACACCTTGCCATCCGGGTCTTTCACGCTCCATTTATCGTATCCGCCCCCCACATAGTAAGGTTCTGTGCCAAAATAATTGGCCAGCGCCTGCGCAGCCTGCCCGCGAGTGAGTCCCGTCATCTCGACCTCAACGCCAAAGCACTGATCCTTCATTCCGATCATGCCGCGGCACCTGTTTTCAATTCCTCGTCCACTGCCTGGATACGCTTGGCAATCGCCTCAATTACATTGACGGTGACACTGTTGCCCGCCTGCTTATAGGCCTGAGCGTCGGACTGGATGGCGAGGATGCGGTCAATCTGCCATTCCTCAAAACCCTGGAGCCGCAGGCACTCGCGGGGCATGAGACGGCGGATGCGTCCACCGTTTTCTACAATTCCCTGAATACAGCTGGTTTCCAGCGTATGGGCAATATCACACCCAACGCGCCCGCGGCGGGTGTTGCTGCCTGCGTAGCCCAAATCCACCGTGTCGCCGGGTTGAGCCTCCTTGTACCCCTTCTTGGTCGCCTCCTTGATGAGCAGGACACCGGAGCGCTCGCCTTTACGGTTGGACAGTGTGGTCTGTCCATACCGGGCGGTGAGACAGCGGGCAGCGTCCGTTTGCTTTGGATGCCCGCTGCAAAGGTCTACCAGCACAGCGTTTTGTGTTTGGTTCCGGTTGATTCCTCTGAAATCGCTGGCGTTCAGCGGAATTGCTGTATCCCGCTTTCCGACGATCCCATCTTTCCGGTTAAAGCCCACCAGGTATAATCCGGTCTTCCCGCCCATGCTGCCAGCGCCGGCAGTCTGGGTGCAGGCTACTCCGTCCGCGTCATAGATCCGGGAGTCTTGCGGCCCTCCGAGGACTTGTACAAGAGCTTTTCCACCTGTGCCGAAGACAGGTAATATTTTCCCGGCGCATCGAGGATCAAGATATCCGATAAGGAACAGCCTTCGTCTTGATTGCGGGACTCCAAAACATTTGCTGTTAAGCACAGTCCATTCGACATGGTACCCCAGGTCATCCAGTGCGGAGAGGATGACCGAAAAGGTTTTCCCTTTGTCATGCGATAAAAGGCCGGGAACATTTTCAAGCAGCAGATACGCAGGTCGCTTTGCTTGAGCCAATCGGGCGATCTCAAAGAAGAGAGTGCCTCTGGCGTCGGCAAAGCCCCGTCTGCGGCCAGCCTGAGAAAATGCCTGGCAGGGGAATCCTCCGCAGAGCAGGTCGAAGTCCGGCAGGTCTGCGGGGTCAATTTGGGTTGCGTCCGGATAGTATCGTTCCTCCTTTCCCGGTTCGTAGATTGCTTGGTAGCTGGCATTGGCGTATTTGTCGATCTCGCAGTGACCGATGCACCGGAAACCGCCCGCGCGGGTCAGCCCGGAGCGGAAACCGCCAATGCCGGCAAACATATCAAAGTATCGGATCAGTCTGTATCATCTCCTTCCTGCAGCGACGCAAGAAAGCCGAGAACATCCTCGTCGATGCTCCCGGCCTGCGGCGCTGCTTGTGTGATTTGGATCTGGCTGCCCTGCAATTCCTGACGGATCACCTGACGCACAGCCTCCAGCAGTTCCCGCTGATTTTTGTGTTCACAGATCATCCGGCACACGGCGCCAGTGCGCTCACCTGCCGGAATATCCATCAGCGTCCGCCACGCCTGCCGCTGGATAGGTGAGCGCATGGAGAAGGACAGGTTCAGCCGCTTCTTGTCACTGCTCATGCTTTTTCGACATTCGCTCTGTCAGACGCTCATATCCCTTGGCATTTAAGCAAACGTCATCCAGTATGATGGGACGGCATAGTCCGTCCGCGGCGGAAGCATGATGCTTCAGCAGCGTCGCACCGCCGCCAAGAAAAACAGCAGGCATGGCTCGGACGTCCAGGCCGCTCTCCGCGATGGCAGAGAGCAGGCGTTTGGCGTAGCGTTCCGCTTCCTGATAAATGATTTTTTTCGCGTCCTCGTTCACATGGCTGGCATCGCCGCGCAGAACGCTTTCAATCTGAGCTGCCGTCATAGACAGACCAAGGCCACGGCGGATCTGCTCGCTGATCTCATCCAGGCAGCGGATCATGCCGAGTTCCAGACTACGGCAGGTAGCGGCGTTGGGGATGCGGTTGTCCAGCCGCATGAGATCCACCGTCCAGCCGCCGATATCCGCAACGATGACGGATGGCTCATCCAGCAGGCTACCCTGCGTCAGCACTGCGGCATAGCCCTGCGGATACAGCGACACTTTGGAGATCGTGATGACATAGTCCTGTCCTTCATAGCGGAAAGACACCGGTTTGCCACCCCGGCACAGGTAGTCCCGGAACGCTTTCTTATCCCTGCCGAAGCTGGTGAGCGGCAATCCGGCTGCCAGATGGATGTCCGCTGCCGTTCCGGCATTGCGGTATGCCAGTTCCTTTGCGACGGCGGCCAGCGTGAGAAGGTAGTAATCCTCCGTTTGGGTCTTGTCCTTTTGGAGCGGCTGGCGTCCGCTGCCCACCACATAATATTTACCGCCGTATTCCAACACATTGCTCAGCGTATACGGCTCATGCTCATGGGCCACCAGCCCGGTGTGAAAGGAAAAATGCGCGGTTTTGATATTTAATCCAAATATTTTGATTAGCCGTTTTATGCAAAGGAATATATAATCCTGACATTTACTAAAAAGCCTTGTGTTTCAA
>OFMX01001276.1_pt1 | contig 19879 bp, 25 predicted proteins | sample 1541901 | NCBI WGS metagenome assembly OFMX01 (sample SAMN04209222, study PRJEB22552) | human gut metagenome | biome: gut; material: feces | host: Homo sapiens | place: USA: Oklahoma | reverse complement strand
TGCACCGGACGTAGACGAATCCGACATGCCGATACCGGGATATTGCAGTGTCAGAGAGGAAATGGGGGAAGACCGCCATGCCTAAAATTGATTACCCACCGATCTTAGATGCAACCTGTGGCGGACGCATGATGTGGTTTGAGCATGATAGCCCTGCGTGTCTGTACGTTGATAATCGGCAGTTGGAACCTACAAACCTCTGCGACGGTCGGCTATTTTCCGTTCAGCCTGATATGGTGGCTGACTTCCGCAATTTGCCCTTTCCAGACAAGACATTCCACCTGGTGGTTTTTGATCCGCCACACTTGATCCGGGTATCCGACCAGGCCTACATGAGGGTCAAATACGGACGGTTGGATAGCACTTGGCAGGAAGATTTGCACGCAGGGTTCAATGAGTGCATGCGAGTACTGGATGATTACGGGGTATTAATTTTTAAATGGTCGGAGGTACAGATACCCACTAACCAGGTTATTGAGGCAATCGGTCAAAAGCCACTCTTCGGGCACATTTCGGGCCGCAAAAGCAACACCCACTGGATGACCTTTATGCGATTCCCGGGAGGAGGGAGTGATCAACTTGAAAATTGATTCGAAAGCCCCAATTGACCGATGCCCTTATTGCGGATCGGATGCAGAATATTACACCAAGGATTATGTGTGCGGAAGCACGCGTTGTTACCAACGATTTGACGGAGGCGAAGCGGACAATACCGGACTTTATGATTTGCTTAGATATAGGCAGGGAAAATACGCTTACTGCGCAAATTGCGACAGTCGGCTGTTTCGGATAAATGAATCGGAGGACAAAGTAAATGGCTAAAATGATGATCCGTGTTATCTTGAAGAGTGGTTCAGAATTCACGACCAAATGCGACAAGTTCACGATTGAGAAAAACGGATTCGGGAAAATGACCGGATACGACATTGAGGGAATCACGGAAAACAAGCCCATTTATCTGGACTGTGAACAGATTACGGCGATTGTACGCACTTATTCCGACTAAAAGTTGGAAGAAGCTCAGAAAACCGAAAAGAATCGAATGATCACAGAAACAAAGACGAAATGCCCGTTTTGCGAAGGAGAAAACGAAAATGCACGGATATTCGCGGACGGGAAAACAAAACCGATTTACAGGAAGGAGGCTGGCGACGGTGAATAGTGCGCTTCTATCTTCAAAGAAAATGGATTGGTGTACGCCGCAAGACTTCTTCGACCGTCTGAACGAGGAATTCGGCTTCGTGCTTGACGCGGCGGCGACCGACAAAACAGCAAAATGCCCGCTTTACTATACGCCGGAAACGGACGGGCTTTCGCAAAGCTGGGATCGTGGCGGAGCGGTTTTCTGCAATCCGCCTTACGGACGCGAGATCGGAAAGTGGGTAAAGAAGGCATACGAAGAAGCACGCGGGGGGGGGCACGCTATTGTACTGCTTATCCCCGCTCGGACGGATACGACCTATTTTCACGATTACATATACGGGAAAGCGGAGATCCGCTTCGTCCGCGGGCGGCTTCGCTTTACGGACGAAGAAGGCAACGCAAGCGATCCCGCGCCCTTCCCTTCTATGGCTGTAATTTATAACGGAGGTGCGCGGAATGAGTAAAGAAAGGTTCTGCCCGTGTTACGAATCTATAGGAACCCTTGAAGAAGTATTAAGGCTTAAACGAGAAAACGCTGATCTAAGGATGGAGATCAACGGTATGTGCTGGGCCTGTGCCCATGCGGAGAAGTTACAGATTGTCTGTGGCAGTTTTGTAACATGTAAGTATCTCAGAAAGCGCAATATTTTAGCCCAAAACGGGAAGCGCCATTGCGATCATTGGAAATGGAGAGGTGATACAGATGTCTGATAAATTACCCGTTTTTAAAGATGGCGAATGCCCTTACTGTCATAGCGATACGCATGCGATAGGCGACGAACCGTTGCAATGTGAGTTTTGCGGGTGGATCGATATCGAGCCGAAGACGCACGAAATTAAAATATGGGAAGATCCTTTCATAGCCGTTCATATCGGGATCAAGCCTTGGGAATATCGTAAGGACGACCGATGCTATAACGTTGGAGATGTTTTGTGTTTAAATTTGTGGGGTGAAGATATAAACGATTATGTAGGAATCGGGATTAAACGTCGGGTTACATATATCCTGCGCGGCCCTGCTTATGGCATCCCAGAAGGCTATTGCATCATGACGACGGAGGTCATCAATAAGGAGATAAGCATGAGGGATTGCATCTACTGCAAAAACTTCCTCGAGTGCGGAAAGACGTTATTTGATGGCACTCGTAAGTGTGACCAATGCAATCCAATTTAGGAAGATCACGAGAGGAGGAAAACAATGCTAGAAAAGAAAGACATTGAGGAATATCTCGACATCCAGGCGGAGATCAAGGACTTGGAGTGCCGGATCAGGAATCGAAAGAAAGAGCTTGTGACAGATACCGTCATGGGGTCCGATCCTGGTTACCCGTACATCAATCATCCGATATCGATCTGTGGGGTACAGACTGATAATGATCTACAAGCCAAGAGACGTAAGCTAATTGAAAAGTTGAAAGCGCAAGAGGCAGAGATAGAAGAACTCATAGAATCCTTGCCAAAAAGCAGAGAGCGAAGAATTGTCCGTTATCGAGTGATAGACGGTATGAGCTGGAATGAGATCGCCGCCAAGATGGGACATCGGTATTCAGAAGATGGCGTGCGAATGATTTTTAGCCGGGTCACAAAAAATATTTGAATTTTGTTCGCTTTGTTCGCTTTGTTCACTTATAATTTAAAATAGAGAACGTGTAAAACGAACTCTCATTCACAGTTTTCTCCTTTCTTTCCCGCCTTCCCCCGGGGCGGTAATACCGGGGAACTATTGCAAAGGAGATCGTTTTTTATGGATCAATTGACATATGAGCAGGTGAAGAAACTCTACAATCCGACGCAAGGAATCGTAACCGTCAATTATCAGGCGGGAGGAGAAACAATCCCGGTTCAACTGAAAACCGAACTGAATCTTGTGAACACTTCCGCCTTTGTGGATTATGTTATCCTGGGCTCCTTCACAGAGGATGGAGACTATATTCCCGAATATCAGGAGCTGATGCTGTTCGGCGCAGTCCTAAGATTTTTAAGCAATGTTCCGTTACCAGAAACGGAAGATTCCGAATGTAAAGAAGAGTTGCTTGATCTTGCAGCACTGCACGAATTGATGAATTCGATGGACCTGATCACCCGCATCCGCGCCATGTATAATTCCAAGGATGAAGCTGAGCAAAGGCTCTGGGAACTCTTTGACCGGTTGGAATGCATGGTGCTCGAAAAGCTCGAATTCCGCAGGCAGCAAATGGCTAGTAAATAGTGATCTCAAAAGTACACCAGCGAACTGCCACCTCCCCAGGCGGTTCGCTATTTTTATATCATTATTAAAGTTCCAGGCAATCGACACTTTTTTGATGGAGGGATACTGATTGAAGTGTCCATACAACCGTAAATCCGAGACGCATTATCAGCACTGGACGCAGAAATACGACGAAGATTCACAGTCTCCCAGGACGGGCAGTCAGGTAGATCAGTATATTTTTGAACTGGAGGACTGTTTGAAGGAAGACTGCGGCGCGTGGCAGAACGGTCGGTGTTGCTATGCGTCTGTTAATCTCGAAAACGCTTAAATATCTGACAACAAGGACGACACAGCTTTTTGCGCCGTCCTTTTGTTATGCAAGAATTCTCAGGATGCTATTAAAGGCAGGTGAAGGCAAGTGGCATATTTAAAATTCAAATCCGCAAAAGAAATGGAAGAAAAGATAAATGAATATTTCGAATCTCTTGGAGGCGAAATCCTCACAGATAGCGAAGAAAAACCTGTTATATATAAAGGCAGAATCGTATATAAGACCGAGCCGATTCCTCCGACTGTTTGCGGGCTTGCCTTATATATCGGATTGAAAAGTCGACAGTCATTATTGAATTACCAAAAGCGATCTAAGGCATACGAAGACGTTATCGCCCACGCGAAGCTACGCATTGAAGCATATACAGAAGGGCGGCTTTTCGATCGAGATGGATCGCGCGGCGCTCAGTTTAGTCTTGAAAATAATTTTGGATGGAAAAGAGATCCTCAAAGCGAAAATGGAGGCGGGAACAACTTGATGGAGGCTATTGCCAAAAGCGCAAAGGAGCTGAACGACCTTGAAATATGAAAAGTTCAGCCCCAAGCAATTAGTCGCTATGCTGTGGTGGCAAATGGACCAGTTTAAAGATTATGATGCAATTGTCTGTGACGGCTCCGTCCGCTCTGGGAAAACGCTCTCAATGACTGTTGGATTTATCTTGTGGAGCCTAACGAATTTTCAGGGCCAAAACTTTGCGATCTGTGGAAAAACGATAGCGTCTATCCGCCGTAACGTCGTCATGCAATTAGGGGTTTGGCTCGGTGGAATTTGCAATATTCAGGAGCACAGATCGCAGAACTATGTCGAAATATCATATCAAGGGAAAAAGAACCGTTACTTCATTTTTGGCGGTCGAGATGAATCTAGCTATTCATTAATTCAAGGTATGACGCTTTCCGGCGTCCTTCTGGATGAAGTTGCCCTTATGCCGCGCTCTTTTGTGGAGCAGGCGCTTGCAAGATGCTCTGTTGAGGGCTCAAAATTTTGGTTCAACTGTAATCCGGAGAATCCGAGCCATTGGTTCAATCAAGAGTGGGTAAAAGATGAAAATGGAACAAAAAACCGGATACATCTTCACTTCACAATGGATGATAATTTAAGTCTGAGTGAAGAGTTGAAGAATCGATACGAAAGCATTTATACTGGAGTGTTTTATGAACGCTATGTGCTAGGTCTATGGGTTGTTGCAGAGGGCGCTATTTATCCGATGTTCCGTGAAAAGGAACATCTTGTCCCGAGCATAGAAAGAAATTATGACCGCTATTATATTTCCTGCGATTACGGCACAATGAATCCGTTTTCTGCCGGACTGTGGGGAAGGCATAAAGGCGTTTGGTTTAGGATAAGGGAATACTACCACGATGGGCGAAAAAGCAAACTTCAAAAAACGGACGAACAATATTACAAAGAGCTTGAAAGGCTGGCAGGTAATTGTTCAATTCGTTCGGTTATCATCGACCCTTCTGCCGCAAGTTTTATCGCATGCATTAAACATCACGGGAGATTCAACGTAACAAAGGCGGAAAACGATGTGCTCAATGGAATTCATAACGTAGCAACCTGCTTGCAGGAAAAAAAGATATTGTTTAACGATTGCTGTAATGCTACAGTTTCGGAATTCAAGTCTTATGTATGGGATGAAAAAGCGGACGAAGATAGGCCGATCAAGGAAAACGACCATGCAATGGATGATATTAGATACTTTGTTAATACAGTAGTTAAGCCCAAAAAAGGATTTATCACAGCTGGAAATCTTTCGTTCAGGTGATTCTATGATACAAATGACTGAAGAGCAATTCAAAGCGTATAACTCTGACAGTATTTCCGAGATCGCGCAGATAGTACGCCCATATCTCGAACATAGAAAAGCTCTTTATGAGAAATATGCGCGCAAAACAAATGAAAATCAGTTCATGGGAGAAGGCGATAACGAAAAGATTGTTGTCGCTTTTGAATATTATATTGTCAACATGGTTCAAGGGTATCTTGGAGGCAAGGCTCCCATGTATTCCGTGGCAAGGCCATCCGATTATTCTCTTTCCAAGAACAGGAAAGGAATGGTTCGGAGAGCGGCAGATAAAGTTAGAGAGACGTTTTCGGGCCAGAAGTATAGCGACGAGCAAAAGAAAAAGTATGTGGAATCATTTTCTGAGGCAATTGAATATATCAGGCGGTACAATGATGATGCAGCGACCTATGTCGAGATCGTCCACGACTATTTGGTAACAACTGCCGCATATCTTTACGTTTACGAAAACAATGAAAACGAGATCGTATATACCCGCTTTGACAGTAGGCAGACGGTTGCGGTATACGACTACGCAGCCCCCCCCAATATGATTGGCGTTGTTCGCATGTGGAAAGAAAAGGATGCTAGAGGGAACGATGTTGATGTAGTTGAACTAATAGACGATGTACTTAGAAGAACATTTGTTGACCGCGTAATGTCGGAACCAGAGGCGCTACATTGGAACGATGTCCCTTGCGCGGCGTTCGAAAATCCTGATGGAATCTCGGTGTTCGAACCAGCCCTGAAAACGATTTCTTCTTACGAAACGAATTTGAGCAACATACGGAGTATGACCAAATATAACGACGAGGCGAAACTCATTTTAATAGGATACCATTACGAAAATGAGCTCACCAAGAAAGATGAAAACGGGGAAATTATTTCCAATCCTGACCGGGCAGCAGAGGAAGAGATCATCATGAAGGCGCGTTCCCTCTGCATCGACAGTGATAACGAAGGAGATATTTCATGGTTGATCAAAGATGTAAATTACGATGGAATTCTCAGTACATTAAAGCAGTATCATGATTTGATTACGATGATGACAGGAGTTCCGAACATGACGGATGAAGCATTTTCCAACGCGGACAACGCTTCTGCATTGGGTTATAAACTCTACGCACTTGACCAGTATTGTGCTACATTCGATCGGATCGCAAAGAAGGGATTGCTTCGGATGTGGGAATTAATTACTGGTCGGCTGAACCTAAAGGGAGAGAAATTCGACTTCAGGGATATTGATATTAAATTACAGCGAAATATTCCTACAGACCGAGATAAGAGCCTTTCACGCGCTCTATCAGCTTATAGAGGCGGATTAATTAGCCAGCAGACAGCGATTAACGAAAGCCAGATTGAAGTCAATGCGAAGGATGAAATGGAGCAGCAGAAGGCGGAGCAGGAGGAGGATTACGAATCCATGAAGAAGCGGAACGAAGAATTAAGCTCCGAAAGCAAAGAGGATGGCAATGAAGAGTAAGGCAAACAAAGTCAAAACGTTTTGGAAAAATCCTGACACACGGTTAGGAGAATTGCTCTCCTTTATAGGAGATGAGCAGCAAGAACTTTCTGACAACGTGCAATCTGTTCTTAATCAATTCAGAGAAATAGAAATGAAAGGATATCTTCCAAAATCGGAAGTGGAGCGTTTACGCCGGGCAATCCGAAGATGGGAGCGGGAGGGATACGATGAAGGGGAAATGCGATTATGGATGAATGATCTGAAGAACCGGCGAAAGATACGTGGAGAGGAAGCGCTCTTCATTTTTCTTTTTGCTACAATGTTGGAAAGCTACAGAACTATAGCGAACAAAAGCGCTCCATTGATGGAGGAAATTACGCGATCCGCATACAATCGGTCCTTTGCAAAGGCGTACTCCATAACGGGAAAAGGCAAGAGCCAAAAGATCGGGGATGAATTTGTACAAAAAGCCTTAAAATCTGCGCTCCCGTCTGGGAGTAATTTTTATTCCGGTCTTGAAAATGATGCACATCACCGGGCCAGGCAGTTCCAAGAACAAGCAGTTTCCAATATGATACAGGATAATCCGCTCAGCATGGATTCTCCTGAATTCAAAAGGATCATGAACTCGCAAAGGCAGTGGCAATTGAGAAGGACACATTCAACCTCGTACGGTGGATATGCAGGATATTATGATATGGTCACTTCCTTCATGGTGCATACCGCCGTCGCTCAGGCATACAGGGATGCAAGGGTAAAGGAATATCGGTTTATTGCTGTAATTGACGATGTGACTACTTCCACATGTAAGGAACTGAATGGGCATGTTTTCAGGATATCGGAAATGAAAATGGGGATTAACTTCCCACCGACATATCCACCCCCGCATCCATGCAGAAGCATAACAGAGCCTATTAAATAGGAGGGCAGAAATGAAAGTTATAGTTGGCCAAAACACATATGAAGCGGACAAAGCATCGCTAGAATACACGTGTGTATTTCACTCGCATCTTGGAATTTCTATCCACCCGGCTTACTGATTCCAGTTTAGCAAAACGGCTTATTTGAAAAGCGGACTGGGCGGACAGCCACGGACGCTCTCGGACAGAGTGTAAATCTTAAAATCAATATTAGAAACTGCAAAGCAATTCGCACCGCCTGGTACAATCTTTGCGATTCAGAAAGGCGGCATAACGATTCTCACAAACGATTCTTCGGACGGTAAGGAATATCGCAAAAGTGGATATAAGGTCTTTAGAAAGAGGTCGGATTATGGAGGGCGTCATCATAGGCGGTAAATCTTCTGTAATTCGGAGAAGTTGATGTGCATTTAACAACGATGATTAGGGAACTGCTTTTCAGGCAGTTCCCTTTTATCATAATTTCAAAAAAGGAGTGATTACATGCCGGGCGAAAACATAGGCACAGAAGACCCGTTGAAAAACACTGGCGAGCCAGTAGATTATGACGTCCTTATGGAAACTGATACAAGGTTTTCTTCATGGATTGAAAAACACACAAAAAAAGCTGTGGAATCCGCTGTGCAAGAGGCCGGAAGAAAGTGGAGGGTTATGCATGACAACAGTTTAAGCGAAGCGGAACGGCTACGCAACATGACAGCGGAAGAACAGGCGGAGTATTACCGCAAGAAGTTTGAGGATGCGGAAGAGGCCCAGCAACGCAAAGAAAATGCGCGCAAGTTGGAAGGAGAAACCGCGTCATTATTTTCTGAAAGCGGAATCCCAAACGAGTTTCTTCCTCTGTTCAATTTTGAGACGGCGACCGCAGAATCCGTAAAGTCTCAAATCGGTACCCTCTCGAAATTCGAGTTTTATCCGAAGGGAACGTTCGAGCAGAAGGTTCAGGAAGCTTTGGATCAGAAGCTTCAACAGAATCAGCCTGCGGCGCCTTCCCCAAGCAGCGGAAGCGAAGATTTGGATGCACAGATGAAAAAAGCTCTGGAGAACGGAAACAGCCGTTTGTACATTCAACTTTCAAACGAAAAAGCAAAAAAGCAAAGAAATAAGGAGTGAGTTAAATGGCAGATCAGTTAGCAACCAGCTTTGAGACCCCTAATTATTCCGGTTTGCTTTTCAACAAAGGCAATACCAAAACGCCGTTTTCTTCGATGATTGGTGGCAAAACCAAGTACACTAATAGCGTTGAATTCGCAGTAGGCCAGGAATACACCACGGACGGTGGAACCCAGCCCGCAATCAGTGAAAGCGCTTCCTTGACGGCACCTGAAGCAACAATTAAAAAGAGGACGCAGAAGTCAAATGTAACACAGATTTTTCATGAATCTGTCGGCGTTTCCTATGCAAAGCAGTCGAACATGGGCGCGCTTTCCGGATTAAATGTAACGGGACAGACCGCGATTCCCGCCGACGAACTCGCATTTCAGGCGGACGCGAAGATGAAAAAAATCGCCAGGGATATTGAATACACCTTTCTGAATGGCGTGTACGCAAAAGCAGATTCTGATACAAAGGCCAACAAAACACGCGGTATTCTGCCGGCGATCACGTCAAATGTTGTAGATTTGGGGGGGAAGCCTCTTACGGTCTGGACGCTTGCCGAAGCACTGAAAAGCATCTATGAAAGCAATGCGCCGACGAATGGGCTTGTGGTATGGCTTGATGCCATCAGCCTGTTCCAGCTCAACGCTGACGCGCAGTTAAACGGGAACACAATTGTACCGGCAAGCCGTGAGGTGAACGGGATCAGCCTGTCTAAGATTCTAACGCCTCTGGGAGAGGTAAACCTCTACCTAGGCGAATTCCTTCCGTCCGGCACCGCAGGAATCTTTAATTTCGATGTGATTTCTCCCGTTGAACAAATGACACCTGGTAAAGGGAACTTCTTCCTTGACGAGCTAGGGAAGACTGGCGCCGGGACGAAGTATCAGATTTTTGGACAAATCGGTCTCGACCACGGCCCGGAATGGTACCACGGAAAGATCACCGGAATCTCGACCGAATTCAAGGCTCCTACCGGAGTTCGAGATGTAAACGTGGTGGGCATGCCTGCCGGTGCTTAATATGGACATCGATGCCGAGATTGAAAAATTAGCTTTAAGAATACCGGAAGACATTTCTTCCTGTGACGCTAAAATCCTTCGTGAAATATTTGAAGATGCCCTTGAAATCGCCCTTGCAAAGTCGCACAGAAGAGAGGCAAATGCCCCATTGCTTGTCATCGTCCGAAACTATGTGCTTTCCGTATGGAATAAACGCGGCGACGAAGGCATGACCGGAAGCGGGGCCGGGGGACAATCTTTCAGTTATGAGGATGCAGAAGAAAAGCTTTCGAAGGAAATTGTAAGAGCTGGATTGCGGGTGCCAAGGTTATGAAAAACAGTACGCTTGTGACGATTTGGTATTGCAGCCCTGTCACTGTCAATGATGACGGAGCAACAGACCAGTATTTCATATATCCGAGAAGCACGCAAGCAAATATCCAAACCGACCGGAGTGAGCTTGACATTCAGACGTTCGGAGAATATGTAAACGAAATTGCGAAGCTTCGTTTCATGAAGCTTCCAGAAATTAAGAAGGGCGACGCAGTTTATTTGCGCCGCCCTTCCGCTATCGGGACGTTCGAAAAGGACGGTAAAATACTAACCGATTACGGGAAGGGCGACTTTCGCGTTTTGCAGGTGCTTCCGGCGTACATCGGTGTAAAAACATTTAAGAACCCGACAACGGTTATTGTTCGCGCCGAAACGAGGTGAACCATGATTGCAGTTGAAATAAAGGGCCTGCAAGGGCTTGAAAAGAAAATCGCGAAAACAATATCGGGACTGCCGGAAGCTGCCCGCATGGGCGTAGAGAACGGCTTAAAAAGCACGGCAGGCATAGCGGTTCGGCTCGCCCCCGGCGTAGTTGCAAAGTCAATCAAATTTGAAATCCTCAACGTTGACGGGAAGGAAGTTGTGGGCCGAGTGTTCACAGATACTTCAATAACTTCATTTGCGCCTTATGTTGAATTTGGAACGGGCCTGAAGGTAGACGATCAAGGCAATCCAGAAGCAATACGGTTGAAACGTGCAAAATCTATTCCCTGGTACATTCATGTTTCAATGGTTCCGAAGTCGTTCGAAAGGTACGGCTACCCGAAGGTAAAAATCAACGGTCAAGAGTATTGGGAATGTGACGGCATGTATCCTCACCCATATATGCATCCTGCCGCATTCCAAAACCGTGACGGCACAGTGAATGCTGTAGCGATGGAGATTTCCCAATTGTTTAGGAGGGCAGGATTTTGAAATGGTATGCATTTAGTACGGAGGCAATCACGCGTAAGATCACTGGCGCTATTTCTGAGATCGAAGCGTTTGGGAAAGACTGCGTCATTCTAAACAATCCAAGCACAAGCGCGGAATTTCCTTGCTGTGTCGTTCAGCCTCCGCTTCAAAAGGAAGTTTATCTCGATGCAGGCCGCGACCTGTCCATAACGGTTGAGGTGTGGGGAAATGGGCAGATGGAAGTGCTCAGATTGTTCGATCAAGTCGCAAAAAAACTACAAGAACTAAATTTTAAAACTACTAATACGACACCTCTACACAGAGATGAAATCACTGGGAAATGGCGTTACGGCGGTTATTTTGAAGGCCGCTGGAACGCCATTACAAATTGTATTGAAAGGAATTGATGACTAATGGCAGAAGTCAATACAGCCGCAAAGACCACGCCGAAAGGCACGGCCAAAACAGAGCTTCATTATGCTACTTCCGAAAATGGAGCGAACATGAAGCAAATCTTCATGGTACAGGAGATTCCGAAACTTGAAAGCGCACCTGAGCCGAAGACCTATTCCGCGCTTGAATCTTCCGAAGAGTTTGCAACGCCTGGAAAGAAGAAGTACGAAACGATTGAAATCCCGATTTTGTACGTGGAAGAGCAGCACGAAGAATTGAAGGCACTGTCTAATGCAGGGACGCAGGTGTGGTTCTTTGTGAAACTTCCAGATGAAACAGCAGCAAATTCGGGGAAGCCGCTGACGTATAAGTTCCCAGGCACACTTCATATCGCAAACGATTCGATTTCTGACGATGACATGATTAAGGAAACCTTGACAATCTACAAGAGCGGTAAGGTACAGGAAATCAAAGGCCTTCCCAGCCCAGAGGCTTAAGGAGGATAAGAGATGCTTATTAAAATCGGAGACATGGCAGTCGAAGCCTGCCTCACGACACGCAACATGGCGTTGTTTGAAGAAAAGTTCGAAATTAAAGATACGCTTCAATTTTGGAAACGGGCGGCAGCAGGGCCGAACATCAAAGTCCTGGCAAATGCTATTTTTCAGTTTTCCAAAGAGATCACAAGCGTAGATGATGCTTATGATTTCATCGATGCTTGCCGGGCAGAAGGAAAATCCGTTTATACGCTCTATGAAGAACTGATTCGAGAGGTAAACGCTGGCGGTTTTTTCAGGAAGATTTTCACACCGGAGGAACTTCGGGAGGAACTGAACTCCCCGGCGCTGGATTTGGATCAGATCGTGAATTCGGTAGCGAACTCCGCGGCGAAAGATATGATAATTGGCGCAGTTTAATTGCATATTTGCGTCCAGAGGCGTACAAGTGCGGAATTAAACCGCATGAATTTCAGGACATGACACTATCTGAGATCTTTGAATATATAAAGGCGTTCCGAGAGCAGGAACAGCAAGAATTTAAAAAACGGGCAATACTGCTTGATGGATTGGCCCAACAGCTTATATCCGGGTTGAACATGGTGAAACCGAAATACCTCCCTCTTTCAAAGATTCATCCTGAATACTTTGGAACGCAAAAACAAAACATCCCCCCGGAACGAAAAGAAAAGGCAATCGCCAGCACATGGAAGGCGTTCTTGGGTGCATAGGGAAGCTCCTTCGGGGGCTTCCCTTCATTTTGTCCGGAATCTGGTGATTAAATGGCAGTAACAGTTGAAGAAATTGAAATCATTGTTCGCGCGAAAGTAGAGGAGGCGCTAGAAGGGCTTCTAAAGGTTAAGACCGAGCTTCAAAACGTTGGGGCAACAAGCTTTTCAAAAATATCCAGTCAGGCGAAAGCAATTTCTCCTGCCGTTTCTAAGGTTTCGGAAGCCGTGAAGAAATCTAATAAGGAGATTCAGTCGGCGGCGAAAGCTGCTGCGGATCAATACAATGACCTAAACGCAATCATAAAGGAAACGGAAAAACGGGCAAAAGAAGCGGCAACGCATACATCGATTCAGCAAAGAAGCGCTGATTCGGGCAAAGAAGGGAAAGTGCTAACCCCTACTGCGCCTCTCAATGCTTATATGCAAGACAAAATGTCATATGAAAATCTCATGGCGTCCATACAGGGAAATTGGTTGGGAAGTAATATGGCATCTCAGACGCAAGAGGCTACAAAACAGGCGCAAGTGCAGATAGAATATATATCTCGCATGAAGCAAGAGACGAATCGAGTGATTGCAGCCCTACAAAAACTCGGACCTGTTGGCCGGGCAGCGGCGCAGGCAGTCGCGGTCGCAACGGGCCAAGCAACTAATGAAGCAAAGAGATACGAAAATCAAATTAAAAAAACCGCCAAGACAGTCCAAAAAGACTTCGGGAGCCTGGGCTACTACATAAAGCGTGCCCTTATGATGACTGTTGTTTGGGGTGGAATGCGGAAAATAACATCCACTATTAAAGACGGAATTCAATCCGCAATTGCCGCGCCCGAAACCGAAAACTTGTTTAGGGTCGCCTTGGGGAATATGTCGGATGACGCAGAACAATTCTCCTTGAAACTACAAAACAATCTTGGTCTTGACGAATACATCACCAAAGACATGTTGGGAACCTTTCAGCAGATCGGAACGGCGGTTGGCGTAGGCCAGAACACGGCATACGGCATGAGCAAAAGCATGACGATGCTCGCAAACGACATGGCAAGCCTTTATAACGTCGATCCACAGCAGGCATTTGAAAACCTTCAATCCGCCCTCACGGGGCAAGGAAGGGCTGTTCGGAAGTACGGATTCGTCATTACTGAGCAGACAATTAAAGAAGCTGCATGGCGTAATGGACTGGTCAAAAACGGGAAGGAACTTACGGAACAGCAGAAGTACGTTGCGCGCGGAATCGCGCTCATGGAACAGTCAAAGAATGCGCAAGGCGATATGTCGCGCACCCTCGGAAATGTCCAGAACCAGCTTCGCATTTTAAAGCAAAACCTTGTAGCCGCCAAAAGAAGCTTGGGGCAAGCATTTATCCCTGTGATTCAAGCGGCGCTTCCGTGGCTGAACGCATTCGCAGTGCTAATCCAGAGGGCCGGAACCGCGCTCGCAAAGTGGACGTATAGCAAGTTTGGCATGGACTACGATGTGGAAATTGCAAAGCAAAAGCAGGTCATCAGTGGATACAACGGGATTGCGGCAGCGGAGGACGATATCGGAACATCAGCAGAGAAGGCCGGGAAGAAAGCGCAGAAATCTTTGCTTCCTATTGATCAGATCAACCGCCTTCAGGCTCCAACCGAGAGCAGTTCGAAAAGCTCTTCGGGGAATGGGGTGGGCTATGATCCGGGATGGGGATATGAACCGGACACAGGCGCGCTCGCAAACTTCGGTGTAATGGCGGATGAGCTGAAGAAGAAACTCGAAAAGGTTCTGCCGGTGGTTGCGACGATTGGAACAGCGTTTGCAATGTGGAAAATAGGAAAACCAATTTTCCACGGGTTGGAATCGATTTTAGGCGTAAAGGGCTTGAAGGGCGTATTAGAAAAGCTTGGGCTGTCTGGCGGAGCAGTTGCAGGCGTGGCGGCGGCAGTTCTTATTTGTGTAGCGAGATTTACTGAGCTGTACACCAAAAGTGAAAAATTCAGATTAGGGCTCAAAACGATTTGGGACGGTTTTTTAAACGGTGCAAAAGCGGCGCTGAATTGGATCAAAGAAAAGTTTACAGGGCTTTATAACTATATCTTCCCGGAGGAAGTCAGGAATGCAATTTCTTCAGCATTAGACGCGTTGGATATTGATTTTGGAGATTTGGGTATTACGATAGCAGGTATAGCTGCCATGTGTATTCCGGGCGGTCAAGTAGTAGGCGCTATCCTGCTGGGGTTTGAGGCTATCACACTTGCTATTCGCGGCGTTGGATATGCCGCAGAGGACTACATACAGCCTGTAGACCTATTTCAAGATAGCATCAGTAATGTTACCAAAACGAAGGTTGAGCCGTTTGTAAATCAACTCCGCACTCTGGATGATGCGATAAAAACCATTGATTGGGGAAACAAAATCGTCAAGCAGGAGGATGTTGACAGCATTGCACAAAAGGTCAAGGCAATCAGGGAAACTATCGTCAAGGAACTTGACGCGGATCACAATGAAGCTCTTGCCAACCTAAAGCCCCTCAAAGATAATTTAGGGAATGAAGAGTATCAGAAAATCCTTGCCTCTACGGATAAATATTATGAGCAGCAGAAGCAGAAAACGCAGAACGCAGAGAACCGCATCAACGAAATCTATAAAAACGCGGCGGCACAGCACAGAACCACGACTGAAGCGGAAAACAAAGAAATTGCGCAGTTGCAAGAGCAAATGCAAACAACGGGAATTGAAACCCTTTCTGAAACCGAGGCAGAATCCCTTGCAATCATGCGCCGTATGAAAGAAAACTCCACTCGCGTTTCCCTTGAACAAGCCAGTGAGATCATCAAAAACGCAAAAAAAACACACGACGAAAAGGTGAAGGCCGCTGAAACCGAGTATGAAAAGCAAATTTTTAACGCCAAAAAGCAAAGAGAAGTTGGAATCATTACCGAGGAACAGTACAAAGAACTTGAGGCGGCGGCGAAAGCTCACAGGGACGAGCAGATTGGAACCGCCGATGATACGTATTACGGCGTACTAGATAGTGTTAAAACAAATTTGGGCGAAACCTCAAAGTACATTAATACGGAAACAGGCGAGATCAAAAAGAACTGGCAGGTGTGGGGAGAGGATTTGGCAGCGTGGGCCGGAGAGACTTGGGAAAATATAAAGACAGGTGCTTCAGCCAAATGGGAAGAAATCAAAAATGTGTTTTCGTTCTGGGGAAACAGTATTAAAGAATGGTGGAACACCGAGTGGGCACCAAAGTTCACAAAGAAGTATTGGAAAGATAAGTTCAACTCAATTCTCGACAGTGCGAAAGAAGTGCTTTCCGACCTGAAAAAACGGTTTGAAAATTGGAAAGCGAAAATTAAAACCCCGCACATGTATTGGGATAACAAGGACGGGTTCAACACATCTGGCCTGATTAAAAAGGCTCTGGAAGCGTTGAACCTGCCCACAGTCATTCCCAAGCTGAAAGTACAGTGGATGGCTACGGGCGGTATTTTGAACCGCGCCCAACTAATCGGCGCGGGGGAAGCAGGAGCCGAGGCTATTGTTCCGCTGGAAAGAAACCTTGGATGGCTCAAAAGGTTGGCTGAACAGATTGTGAACGAAATGGAAAGCTATGCAGCGGTTCCCACCGTGACCACGGCACAGTTTAAACTGCCGCAAAGCACAATTCGATATTCCGGTTCAGACGTAAAAACAGATGTATCCGGGCAAAGTCAAACAAATGGCGCAAATTCCGCGTTGCTTCGTCAATTGATTTCCGAAGTTCGGGCGTTGCGAAACGACGTAAAACGCATCGATCCTTGTGTTCAGATTGGAGATGATAAGATTTATAATAGCGCGGTTCGCGGCGGAAAGCGAGAAGCGTTAGCAACGGGTAGACCGGCATTTGGAATATAATGCCGGTTTTATTTCCTTCTTATTCTTTTAATATAGACAAAATTATCCTGATATGATATAGTGATTCCAAGAAATTAAGGAGGGAATAGAATGTATTGTCAAAAATGCGGTACACACACAGACGGAAAGTTTTGCCCAAATTGTGGAGCTCCCACACAAGAAGAAAAAGTCGAAGCAACGCTGAATGGTAATCCAGTTAGTGACGTGCCACCAGAACAGCCTAAGAAGAGCAAGAAAAAGCTTCCGGCATGGGGAAAGATTGGAATAGTTCTTTTGGCCTTTATGCTATTGGTTTGGGCAATAAGCGAAAACATAAGCGATGCAGTGTTTGCAACGGGACTGATCGGAACGACTATATATATGATTTCTCTGATTGTATTAGCGATAAAGAAGCGAAGTATAAAAATTAATCTTTTGTGTCTGATTGTAAGTTTTGCTCTAATTATTATTGGGGTTGCAGTGCCTACCGACGAATTTAAAAAACTTGATAAGTACGAATGGGGAAGCACTGCCGAGGACGTTCTTAAAGAAATTGGTGTTAAAGAGATAAAAGACGTATATGAAGATGATAAGTCCAGTGTCGTGTTTCCTAGAATAACAACAGAAAAAACGGAGTTATCCATTTTTTTAAGCAAAGACGGTGATGGCAAATGGGGAGTAGTTCATATAAAAGATAACAAGGACCGCAAGAAAGTATATTACGACACCTTAAAACACGATAACGAAGGAAAGCTTGTCGAGGATATTTATTCTTATGAAACAGGGGAAGTGATTGAAAGGGCAGATCCCAAAGCAAAAGAAAATCAAGAGAAAAAGAATCAGGAGATTGAATCGCAGCAAGAAAAACAGTCAGAAGATTCTAAAAAGACATTTAAGGATAATTGCAAAAAAATAGCTTACAAGGAGTTGGCACGTTATCCGGAAAAATATAATGGGCAAAGCGTTAAATTTACAGGGGAAGTTATTCAAGTAATGGAAGGTCTTTGGGGTGGTAGCCACGCTTTAAGAGTTAACGTCACGAAGGGCGAGTATGACATTTATACAGATACTGTTTATGTGGAATATGTCCCAGATTCCGAAGAAGATGGAAGAATTTTAGAGGATGATATCATAACATTTTATGGAACGGCAGATGGCCTTGAAACTTATGAATCTGTTGTAGGCCAACAAATTTCGATCCCCAAAGTTGTAGCAACGTATATTGATATTAAGTCATAACTATAGTTCAATAAAACAAAAGCGTCTATCTATCAAGATAGGCGCTTTTGTTTTACTTTTACCCCAAGGCAGGTGAATCTATGTTTTCCCCCGGTGATAACCCTATCAGATCGGTGGACGGAAAATCCGTAAAATGCCCTTCGAAATATGAATACGTCCTAAGTGATATTTCGAAATCCGATGCAGGACGCACAGAAGATACAATGATGCACAAGAGCAAGGTAGGGCAGACGGTTTCGCTTAATGTCGGATGGGAATCGCTTACCACCGCTGAACTGTCAACGTTGCTGAAACAGTTCGACAAAGAATATATCAGCCTTGTGTATTTGGATGCAAAGGCCGGAGACTTCCTGACGGCGGAATTTTATATAGGGGACAGAGCTTCCCCAATGTACAACAGTAAATTAAACCTATGGGATAGCCTGGAATTCTCCATAATTAAACGAAGCGGGAAGTGATGATGTGTATAACATTTCGTCGGGTGCGCTTGCGGCGCTGAAATCAGATGCTCCGCAGGGACTTTCAATCCAAGTCGACGCCATAGGTGGAAAGTTAGACTTGGATGAATCTGATTTTGTGGGAGATATAACGATAACTCGCCGCTGCGTGTCGGGAGATAAAATCGAGATCGGTACCGCGATAGCGGCGGAATTTAAGGCGACTTTGCAAAATTATGATGGACGGTTCGACAGTTACGTGTTCGAAGGCGCGGAAATGTTCGTTCGTTTTTCCATACCTGTCGGGGAGACGGTTGAATATATCCCCATTGGATACTTTACGATTGATGAGCCACCCCGGAAACTGTCCACCATATCCATAACAGCATTTGACCGAATGGCGCGGTTTAACCGGCCATATAACACTGCGACAGCCTATCCAGCTTCTTTATATCAGCTTCTTTCCGATGCATGTACGAAGTGCGGTGTAACGCTGGCGACCGCATCAGGAAGTCTCGCGAATTCGGCATATTCTCCCCCGAAGCGGCCCGATTCTGACGGGTTAACATACCGCAAGATCGTCGAATGGATTGCGGAGCTTACTGGAACGTGCGCTTGGATCGACTGGGAGGGCAAATTGCGGCTTTCGTGGTATGCCAATACCGCGGCCAGAATCACGCCTGCGGACAGATTTACATCTGACATGCAGGAAAGCCCTATTATCGTTACTGGGGTGCAGATTACAGCAAACGACGAAGGGGGAACAGTCTATTTAGCTGGATCGGATACGTACGCCTTGAACATCGAGGGGAACCTTCTCGCGCAAGACAATTTTCAATCTCTGTGTGATGGCTTGGATGCAAAAATAGGAGGATTTATATACCAACCCTACACCTGCACTACAAAAGGCTATCCTCATCTGTGGCCGCTGGATAAAATTACGTATGAGGATAAAGACGGAGTGGCACACGCCTCCATCATCACAGATCACACTATCAAACTCAACGGAAATTCTGCCCTCGCCGCCAAGGGCGTAACCGCGCAGCGCAATGGCTACGCAACCTCTGCGCCTCTCACATCAAAGGAACGGGCCATATTGGAACGTATGAAAGCGCAGACCAACCGCAAGTTGTCCACCATGCAACAAGCCGCCCTGGAACTCAATGAAACGATGGCAAACAGTATGGGACTGTACAGCACAACGACCGTTAATCCTGACATGTCCGTTACCGCTTACTGGCACGATAAACCCACGCTCGAAGAATCCAAGTATGTCTACACCCGAAACGCCGGGGGGTATGCGTGGACTGACAGCGGGTGGAACGACGGAGAACCGGTCTGGCAGTACGGAGTGACTAAGGATGGCATAGCGATTCTTAATGTGCTCCACGTATACAAATTGACTGCGGATTATCTCGATGTGCGGGGATTGACTGTCACAAACGCATCAGGGCTTGAAACCCTCAAAATATCCCCGCAGGGCGATGTATCGCTCAACGTCAAGAGCCTAAGTATTACGGGGAATCAGGTGGCGACAAAAGGCGATGTGACGAATGGGCTGAATG
>OFMX01001275.1_pt1 | contig 19883 bp, 15 predicted proteins | sample 1541901 | NCBI WGS metagenome assembly OFMX01 (sample SAMN04209222, study PRJEB22552) | human gut metagenome | biome: gut; material: feces | host: Homo sapiens | place: USA: Oklahoma | reverse complement strand
ACCCTCTCGAGTGCAGTACCATCGCCGTGCTAGGCCTTAGCTTCCGGGTTCGGAATGGGACCGGGCGTCTCACCTAGGCTATGATCACCGCAAGAGGAAACAATACGCGAACATGCGGCAATCGGCAAACTTCGGCGTGTCGCGCACTGCAATCGCGTTCCCCAATCGCCAATGATCGCCAGTAATCGCGCGAATGCCGGCAATCGCAATGCATATGCGCTACAGTCGAAGCAATGCCGCAACAATTGCGGCGTGCTTACGAAAGAAGGCCAGCAATGACGATCGCCTCCTGCGGTTCCGTTTCCGCAATCACTTTGGGTCTGCCAAATTCCACTGCGATTCCCGCCGAGAAGGCGAGGCTGCCGAAAGGCCTGTTCGTGGCGAAGATTCCGGTTTCCGCCAAAACAAAGCAGCGATTGGCGAACGACATCGAATCAATCACCATGCTGTCGCTGCTGCAGGCGCGCAATACGAAGCTTGCCGCCGGTACGCGCGTGCCGGAAATACTGGTGATCGGCCTGCGTTTGCACGAACCAAACGCCGCCGTTCCGACGGATATCGTCGAATTGATTGCGATGCAACGCAAGTCGGGCATGCTGTTCGTTTGCGTACGCGACGCCGATTTCGAAGGTACGACGCGTCAGGAGTGCGCGTTCGCCGTCCGTCGTGCGCTGCCGGCACGAGCGGGCCATACCACCACTTCCAAAGTGTTCATTTCCGAATGGAAACCTGCCGGCGAGGCCACATTGGACGTTTCAGACCCGACGGTCGAGTCCGTGGACGCTCTGTGGGAGTCGTTGTGTTCGCAAGTGATTCTGGACGACCCATCCCCCATCGACGTGAACACGCGTCTTGCCCGACGCATGCAGATTGCACAGCTCACTGCGCAGGTCGACAAGCTCACCCGCGACCATCAGCGTGCCAAGAATCCCGAACAGCGCAATGAAATCTACGCAAAGCTACACAAAATGAAGAAGCAGTTGGAGGAATTGCAGCAGACGGAAGACTGAAATCTGCCGCCAAAAATGCAGGTGCCCATCCTCAAAAATGGAGGATGGGCACTATTCATTGCAATACGAATCGCAATAATCGCAATACAAACGACGATTGCAGCAGCGTGAAAACGCGAAACGGGAAACGCTCAGCCACGCACCTTGGCTACGAAATCACCGAGTCGCTTCAATCCTTCGCGCAGGGCTTCGCGGGAAGCCGCGTACGACAGGCGCACGTGCGTATCCGCGGTCGCCTCGCCGAAATCGCGGCCAGGCGTCAACGCGATATGCGCTTCCTTCAGCGCACGTTCGCAGAACGTCCACGCGTCGAGACCGGTGCCGGAAATGTTGAAATACGCGTAGAACGCGCCGTTCGGTTCGACTTCCAGCGGCAGACCGATCTCGGCCAGACCGTCCACCACAATGCGGCGGCGCTCCAGCAGTTCCTGACGGCGTTCCTCGCACACGGCCAGCGTTTCCGGCGTGAAGCAGGCGAGCGCCGCATGCTGGGTCGGCGTGTGCGCGCACAGGAAGAAGTTGGTGGCGAGGTCGTCCATGGCTTCGAGCGCGTATTCGGGCACGACCATCCAGCCGAGCCTCCAGCCGGTCATGCCGAAGAACTTGGAGAAGCTGGAGCAGACGATGGCGTCCGGATCGCAGGCCAGCACGGATTTCACGTCGGATCCGTCCGGTTCGCGGTCGGCCAGGTCGAGGTAGGTTTCGTCGACGATGCGCCATGCGCCACGCTCACGGGCTAGGTCGCACACGGCTTTCAGGGTGTCGAAGGCGATGGTGGTGCCGGTCGGGTTGGACGGCGAAGTGATCATGACGGCCTTGGTGCGGTCCGTCCAGTATTCTTTGCACAGTTCCGGCGTCAGGTGGAATCGGGTGGCGGCGGACGTCGGCACGTCCACGACTTTGCCGCCGAACGCGCGTACCAGCTCGCGGTTGCACGGGTAGGACGGGTCTGCGATGAGCACTTCGTCGTCATCGTTGACCGTCAGCGCGGCGGACAGCAGCAGTGCCGTCGAACCGCCTGCGGTAATCGCGATGCGTTTCGGGTCGACGTCGACGTGGTGACGTTCCTTATAGAAATCGGAAATCGCCTGGCGCAGTTCCGGCAGGCCCATCGCCGCGGTGTACGGCAGCGGACGGCCGTCATACTGTTCGCGCATGGCGTCACGCACGGCCGGCGGCGCGCCGAAGTCCGGCTCGCCGAGGCTTAGTTTGACCACGTCGGTGCCGTCGGCGATCATCTCATCGGCCATGGCTCCGAACACCATGGCACGGAATGGATTGGCAATCTGCGCGCGCTTCGACAACTGCGGCTGCGCGCCATTCTCAACATTTTCCATATTCCTGTTTTTACCACGTTTCGCACAACGCCGCCTGCCGACTGTCATTCCCCGGAATCGTCCGCCTTTCCGGAATCGTCCACGATTTCGCGGTAAAGCCGTTCCAACCGTTCGTCGCGCACCTTCTTACCGAGCTCGCATTCCCACACCACGATGACTTTCCAGCCGTCCGCTTCGAGTTCGGCGCGCTGCCTCACGTCTCGTTCGTGATTGCGCAGCAGTTTCGCGGTCCAGAATTCGACGTTCGATTTGGGCACGCGTGTGGCTTTCGGACAGCCTTCGTGCATGTGCCAGAAGCAGCCGTTGACGAATATGATCGTACGGTATTTCGGTAGTACCACGTCCGGGTGGCCTGGGTATCGCTTGTCGTTTTTGCGGAATCGCAAGCCTTTGGCAAACAGAAAGCTACGTACCATCCGTTCGATGGATGTGTCTTTGCCGCGGATGTGGGACATGGTGTAGCTGCGCGTGCCCCGCTCGTATTTTTCGGGTTTGCCGGTTTTTCTAGGTTTGCCGGTTTTCTTGGGTTTGCCGGTTTTTCCGGGTTTGGCTGTCTGCCTGCGATGCTCTGCCGTCACGGCTTCCCATTATGGCAAAAGGGCCGATCAATCGTTTTCGCATAACGCGTGCCGCCGTCGCATGTGGCGTACGCTGGTCATTGCAACGTAGCAAACAGGCAGTTCAAAACAAGGAGATTTCATGGCACAGATCAATGTGGCGATTCTCGGCGCGGGCCGTATCGCGCAGAGCATGGCCGAAACGTTGGTGAAAATGGCGGCGGATGACCGGTACCGCGATCTGGTCGCACCGTACGCGGTGGCGGCCCGCGACGGCGAGCGCGCAGCGGCGTTCGCGGCGAAATACGGTTTTCCGGTGTCGTACGGATCGTATGAGGAGCTTGTCGCCGATCCGAACGTGAATCTTGTGTATATCGCCACTCCGCATAACTTCCATGCCGAGCAGGCGATTTTGTGCATGCGCGCCGGCAAGGGCGTGCTGGTGGAGAAGGCGTTCGGCGCGAACACGCAGCAGGCGCGTGAGATATTGGACGTTTCGGATGAGACCGGCATGCTGTGCACGGAGGCGATTTGGACGCGGTATATGCCGTCGCGTGGCATGATCGACGATATCATCGCGTCCGGCGTGATAGGCGAGGTGCAGGCGATCGACGCGAATCTGTGCTATCCGACCACGGCGAAGGCGCGTATCACCGATCCTGCGCTGGCTGGCGGCGCGCTGCTGGACGTCGGCGTGTATCCAATCAATTTCATCGACATGATCATGCATAATGCGCCGATCGCACGTGTTGAATCGTCGATGCAACCGTATGAAACCGGCGTGGACGCGCACAATTCGATGACGTTCTATTACCAGAATGGTGTGATGGCCACCGCGCAAAGCTCGATTCTGTGCCATTCGGACCGTATGGGCGCGGTGTGGGGCACGGAGGGGTATCTCACGTGCCAGAACATCAACAATGTCGAGGCGATTGACGTGTTCGACGGCTCGCATGCCGTCACCGCGCATTATGACGTTCCCGAACAGTTGACCGGCTACGAGTATGAGGTGGCATCGGCCGCACAGGCCATGCTGGACGGGCGTACCGAATGCGATGAGATGCCGCATTCCGACACGTTGCGCATCATGGAATGCATGGATTCGCTGCGTGCGGATTGGGGTCTTAAGTACCCGTTCGAAGCGTAGCGATGCGATCGATGACGTGGGCGTGACGCGCTCCGCCCACGTTATAATTGCCCCTTGCGGCGGTTTGGAAACGCATGGAAGGAGCGTCATGGGATTGTTGAGGATGCTGAAGTACGTGCTGGGCACGGAAGATGAGACGCAGCAGCCCCGGCAAACGCAATCCTCTGCCAAGAATGCCAACAACGCCAAGTCTGCGCGGACCGGACAGACCAAGCAGACGGGACAGGTTGCGCGACGAGTCACGCAACCGCAACTGCAACCGCATGCCACGCCGCAACGTCAATCGCAACGCCGTCAATCGCAGCAACACCAATCGCAACGGCCTGCAAAGCTCACCCCGCAACCGCTGTTGCCAGCCGACCGCATCGACAAGGCGCGTGACATCATCGGCAATATCGAAAAGCACGAATTGAGCGACGAGCAGATCAGCGCGATCGCCGGCGCAGGTCACAACACCCTCGTGCTTGCGGGCGCGGGAACCGGCAAAACCACTACCATCGTCGGATATATCGCATGGCTGCTTGCCACAAAACGCGCCACCCCCGAAGAGATTCTCGTATTGTCGTTCACCAAGGCGTCCGCGGACGACATGTCGCAACGCATCATGGCAAGCACCGGCAAAACGATCCGCGCATGCACGTTCCACAGTCTCGGCCTGGAAATCTGCCGTGCGGCCACCATCGCCAACCGTCCCATCATCGACGGCCATGCGTCGAACGCCGTGGTACGAGACACGTTTGACCGGCTGCTCGCACAGAACATCCCCTACCGTCTGCTCGCATTCAAGCTCATGTCGAAGGAGCTGTTCGGCAAGTATGGCGCCGCCGCGAAAAGCGAGGATTTCCAACTGCCGACGGATGATTACAATTTCAACCAATATCGGCAGAACCTCATTGAAAACGCGCAGACCATCATCCAGCACATGCGGCAGAACAATATCGGCATCGACGGCATGCGCGAGCTCAATGAGAGGCGCGGCGGCAAACATATCGGCCGTAATCGTGAGATGCTGCAGCTCGTCGAGCCGCTGTACAACGCATACATCGAGCATTTCCGCGCAAACCGCGGCATCGATTTCCCCGGCATGATCATCGACGCCATCCAATGCGTGCAACGTGGCGCATACCGTCACCCCTACAAATACGTGCTCATCGACGAATACCAAGACATGTCGCAACCGCGCTACGAACTGATTCGCGCACTCCGCGAGCAGCATGATTTCACGCTGTTCTGCGTGGGCGACGACTGGCAGTCGATCTACCGCTTCGCAGGCAGCGACATCCATCTGATTCTCGATTTCGCCGATATTTGGCGTGCTTGGGGGCCGACACGCATGTTCCAGATCACGACGACGCGGCGGTTCCGGCAGAGCCTCATCGATGCGAGCGGCGCGTTCGTCATGCAGGACAAAAGCCTGTACGCCAAGCAATTGCGCAATCCGAGCGACAAGAAGGATTATTCGCTGAAGGCGCTTGGCGGCGCCACGCAGGAGGAACGGTTCGATGCGATCGTCGAGCAGCTGCGCAAACTGCCGAAAGCCGCGTCGGTGCTGATGCTGGGACGCTACCGCAGCGATCTGAACCTGCTGTCACGCAATGATCGCGACGGGCTGTTCCAAATCGACGAGCATACCGGCGGCATCGTTTTTCTGGAAAAACCGGAGATGGACATCAAATTCATGACCGCGCACGCTTCCAAGGGTCTGCAACGCGATTTCGTGTTTCTGCTGTGCTGTTCCGGCGGTTTGAAGGGTTTTCCGAGCGCGATTCCGGAAGAGCCGCTGCTCGGCCTGCTGCTGCCGGAAGTGGAACGTATGCCGCACGCGGAGGAACGCCGGCTGTTTTACGTGGCGATGACGCGTTGCAAAAAGAAGCTGTTTTTCGTGGTGGACCAGTCGCGTCCGTCGCGTTTCATGTACGAATTGTACGACAGGATCTGTCCGAACATCTTCCGGGGCGTGAAGCTGCCTCCGCAATGCCCGAATTGCGGTGAGGCATTGCGATTGCGGCACACCGGCTCCGATCCGTCCCGCACGTTTTACGGGTGCACCGGTTTCCCCAACTGCCGATACACCAGGCCATGCAAGTGACACCATTGGGACTGATTTCCATCGCGTAAGTTGCTCCCCATTCGGGCCTGGCGTAATCTCCCCCGTTGTATCCTAGACCTGTTCATTAGTCAGGAGAAAGCAATGACGGCAACCGACCAGAATCCGCAACAGTCAGCGCAACCGACACCGCGCAAAACCATTAACGTCGTCGGCGCGGCTATCGTCAAAGACGGCAAGGTGCTGTGCGCGCAACGCGGAGAAGGCCGATCACTGGCTGGTTTCTGGGAGTTTCCGGGCGGCAAGATCGAACCGCATGAAACGGCGCGTCAGTCATTGCATCGCGAAATCGAAGAAGAGTTGCTGTGCGAGGTCGAAGTTGCCAACGAAGTGTGCACGTCTTCTTACGATTACGATTTCGGTACCGTCGTGCTCACGTCGTTTGTGTGCCATTTGATAAGCGGCGCACCCCATCTGACCGAGCATCATGAGATTCGTTGGGTAGCGCCCGCCGAAATGCCCACTTTAGACTGGGCGCCCGCCGACCGAGAAGCGGTGCGATTGATCTCCGCCATGGATTTTCCGGCTTTTCCGGCAGCCACGCACGAAAGTGACGACTGATGATGCGCAATATGGACGACCATGACCATTCCTCCCTTGTTGAGGCGCTGCTATCCGGTTTCGTCAACAAAAAGGACAATGTCGACGCACAGTACGAGCCGACGTTGATCGCCAACCATGACGGTCGGACCATGGAATACGCCATCAAGGACGAACTGCAACGCAGTCAGGATTTCGACATGTCCGTCGCGTTCGTCAGCCAGGGCGCGTTGCAGGTGCTTAAGCAGTATTTCCTTGATTTCGCTGACAACAATGACCATCAGGCTGGTCGAATCATCACGTCGACGTTCAATTATTTCAACTCTCCCAAAGCATTCAGGGAACTGCTGAAACTTCAGCGGGAAACCGGTATTCAAGTGCAAGTTTGGCAGCCGGAGCGGTCCAGTCGAAACGATGACGATGCCACAGCTGCCTACCCTTATCATCCCAAAGGCTATGTTTTCCATCATGCGCAAGGCGACGAGCCGTTGTATTCCACGTATGTTGGCAGTTCGAATCTCACCATCAACGCGCTGAATTCCAATCGCGAGTGGAATCTCAAAGTCGCCACCACCGATACCAGCGGTCTTGCCGAACAGCTTAGCGAGGAAATCGAATCGCAAATCAGCGAATCGAAGCCGCTCACCGACGCTTGGCTGAAACTGTACGAGGAAGACTTCAAAAAGTACGCGCCGCAACGGCCGAATCGCAAGCCGATCGAAAAAACAAGCCAATCGCAAACCATTCAGCCGAACGCCATGCAGGTGGAAGCGCTGATGAATCTCGCACAGCTACGCAAGCAGGGCGAAAGCCGTGCGATCATCGTTTCCGCTACCGGCACCGGCAAAACGTATCTGTCAGCGTTCGACGTGCGGCAGGTCAAACCGAATCGCATGCTGTACATCGCGCAACAGGAGCAGATCCTCAAGAAAGCTGAAGAATCGTTCCAAAAAGTGCTTGGATGCCCGAAAAGCGAACTCGGCCTGTTTTCGGGTGGCAGCAAGGAATCGGATCGCAAATACGTGTTCGCCACCGTGCAGACGATGTCGCGTCCGGAAACGCTTGCACAATTCGACGCAGACGAGTTCGATTACATTCTCGTTGACGAAGTGCATCATGCGGCCGCCGAATCGTATAAACGCGTCATCGACCATTTCCAGCCGAATTTCATGCTCGGCATGACCGCAACGCCGGAACGTACGGACGGTGCGAACATCTTCGAATTATTCGGCAACAACGTGGCCTACGAAATCCGCCTGCAGAAGGCGCTTGAAGAGGACATGCTCTGCCCGTTCCACTATTACGGGGTGCACGAATACATTCAGGACGCGCCCGACGAGAAGATCGCCGGCAAAGACGTCAAGGTCGAGTCAATGACCGACCAGGAACGTAACGAGCTAAGCCGTTGGCTTGAAGAACTCGCCGACCCGAACCGCGTACGCTACATCATCGACAAGATACAGATCTACAGCGAGGCCGGAACACCCGTGCAAGGCCTGGTGTTCTGCAGCCGACGCGAGGAAGCGAAACGACTGTCCGACCTGTTCAACCAGCAGATGAACCAGCAGGCGGAACGGCCATACCGCACGAAGGCCATCACCGGCGAAAATTCGCAGATGGAACGCGACACTGCCGTAGCACAGTTGGAGAACGGCGAATTGGACTATATTTTCACCGTCGACCTGTTCAATGAAGGCGTGGATATTCCACACGTCAATCAGATCGTGATGTTGCGTCAAACGAAGTCGAGCATCATTTTCACACAGCAGCTCGGCCGTGGTTTGCGCAAGGCAAGCGGCAAGGATTGCGTGGTCGTCATTGATTTCATCGGCAATTACGCGAATAATTATCTGATTCCGATCGCACTGTACGGCCATACCGGCGACCGCGACGTAGCCCGTAAGAATCTGCAACGCGAAACCATCGGCGTCTCGTCCATCAGCTTCGACAAAATCGCCCGCGAGCGCGTGCTTGCCTCGCTTGACACCGCCGATTTGTCGAATATGAAACTGCTGAGCCAGCAGTACCAGCAGATGCGGTACGAATTGGGACGTATCCCGATGCTGATGGATTTCGCGCGCCGTGACGCGTCGCTCGTGTTCACGATGGCGTCGAAGAACGACGATTATCTGTCGTTCGTACGTTCCCGCGAGAAGAGTCTGTCGCGCGGCAAGAATGCGACCATTTCGTATCTTGAACAGCTTGAATCGACTTCGGATGCGCACAATGGTGTGCTGAAAATGTTGACCACCACGCAATTGCGCGGCTTGCGTCCGCACGAATTGTTGGTTTTGGCGGCATTGTGCGGTATGGATTGGCAGCGGATCGATCCGGATTGTTCCGAGGATGCGCTGACTGCGCTTCGTGAGGTCGCTTCACAGCATGCGATCACGATCGTCGATTTGCAGACGTTGTTGACTGCGCTGTTCCCCGATGCGGACAGTAACGAGTTGCAATGCCGTTCCGCGTTCGCCACGTTGGATTATTCCTATTTCATCGCCGCGAACAGCAAACGTTTCGGGCAGACTCCTTTGGTGCGCCTCTGCGATGATGGGGCTTATCGGTTGACCGACGAGTTCCGGTCGATGCTTGAACAGACCACTTTCCGCACGTTCTTCACGGATACCGTCGAAGCCGGTCTGTTCAACGCGTTGGCGTTGGCAGAATCGTCCCGCAAGCATCATATCCGCCAGAATCATGGGTTCCTGTATGGAGAAAAGTACAGTGTGTTCGATGTGATGCGACTGTGTGGTTGGCCTGCGGAACAGGTGCCGCAGAATGTCGGCGGATACAAATTGGACACCGAAACCGGCTCGCTCCCGATTTTCATTAAATATGAGGCGAGCCAGTATGGCGACCGGTTCCTTAATCCCGGCGAGATCGAATGGTTCAGCAAGAACAATCGTTCGCTTAAATCAAACGAATTCCGGTGGCTGCTGGACGGAACGGAACGTACTCCGGAATGGCAGAATCGCCATTTTGTGCCGATTTTCATCCGTCGCAAAGCCGAAGAACAGGAGAAATCCTATTACTTCGTCGGTAACGCGGTCGCATTGGACGACGTACGCGCGTCGGTGAACCCCGGCGAGGATGGCAGCGAGTCAAAGGTGGTCATTTCCACACTCAAACTCGGCAAACCGGTCGATCCGGAACTCTACCGCCATCTCACCGGCAAGTCCGCGCTGTAATTCGCGACCTTCTGACACCTATCTCGCTTATAGATGGCGGATTTGGATCACTGACACATGCCATCTCGCTTATGGATGGCGGTTCCAACAGCAAAAACGAAGTTTGGGGGTATGAATCATACCCCCAAACAAGCGATTTACTTCAGTACACCGCCATCCATAAGCGAGATACCAGCAGACGCACATGAAAATCCGCCATCCATAAACGAGATAGCCCCGCAATCACTCCAGCCACACATCGAAACATATAAAAGCGGCTTGTGTATATACGTTGTATGTACAGCATATATACGCAAGCCGTCCGAGCTGAAAGTAGCCGAAACTACGGAAGGTCACTCACCGACCGTCGGCGTAGCCACCCATGTCGGGCCCATCGAAACCGCCGTCGAAGCCAGGGCCGTCAGGACCCGGGCCGAATCCCGGACCAGCAGGACCACCCGGACCACCCAGGAATTCGCGCGCCGACATGCCGTTCTCTCTACGGGAGGCATCCACTGCTTCCTGCAGCACCTTGCGAACTTCGAATCCGTTCAGCACGTTCTTCAATGCCACCACACCATTGCCGGACGACTGATCGCGCGTATCCAGCACAATCGTGCTCATGCCGAAGATGCGCTGCAGGAATGTACGTTCCACGCTGATATCCACGATGCGGAACAGTTTGATCAAGTTGAAACTCTCGTTCAGAATGCCGGTTTTGACGCTCAGCTCACGGTCGGTAAGTGTGTACACGGTGAACGTGAACGGCGTACGGCACCAATTACGCTTACGCTGCCGCCACAAGACATTGCCACTTGCAACCTTCATAGGTAATTCTCTTTCTTACCTGACCATAACGGGCCTTTATGGACCCGCCTAAGTCCACGGAATACGCCACGACTACGTGACGTATGCAACAACAATCGCAATTCTACCGGCCAGGACACCCAACTTATCTCGAATCACGGAGACAGCGGCAACGGCACGAATCGCAATCACAACTAAGAACTCATAATAAGCGCGCAGAAGTGTTTCACAGAATGTTTCATGCATCGAAACTGGAACTTTCGGCACGAGCGCCATATCATGCTATAGGCTTGGGCGTCAGTAGCGAACTGATAAGACATATTCAACCACAACACCGCCTCACCTAGATGCGCAATGGAAAGGCATGCAATGGATTCTGGACAGGGCAGCTTCAATCGCAGGCAGGATGCCGACGATCTCACCGATTACGTCAACAACGGATGGCTCAGTTCCAACGAATTCGACGGACCGACCTTCCTGTGGAACCACATGATACGCGAAGCCAGTCGAGAAGGTTCCGACCAACGTAACGATGTGCCGGTCGCCAATCTTTCCGACGCGGACACGGTCATCAATATGCCTATGCAATGGTATTTCGACGCTCTCGCATCCATGGTGCCTACCGCGGAACGCACTGACACTGGCGTGGAAATCCCACGCATCGACATGCCGACGTTTTCACTGGATTCGCAGGCATTGTCCGGCGTGGACGCGGTGGTCGGCAATGCGATCGCCAGCACGCGGTGGCTTGACGCCGTCGGCAATCTCGCCAAGGCTGTGGAGATGACCGCGCGATTCGTCGGCAATGTGGCCGATCGAGACAACGAGGGCTTCGATTATCTCAAGGATCTCATCCAGACCGTGCGTATATATATGGACGCCGTCGCCTGCAATGCCGATCCGATGACCGGCGAGCAGGCGTTGCGCATGATCACGCAGGTGGCCTGCAATGAGGATTTCCGGCTCAATGCCATGCAGATGGTGGAGCTGCTGTCCTGTGGACTTTCCTTCGCGCAATGGGACGATACCCGCATGTTTGCCTACGACGCGCTAAACAAGGGGCTGGACACGATGAGCGATTTCGTGGCGAAGCATCCGGCAGGCGACGATGTAGACGGCGCTCATACGACCACCGCGGCGGATAGCGGGCAGCCCGGGGCTTCGGACCAGCTTTCCGCCGACGATCTGCACAATCTTGCGATGCTTGACCCGGCGTTGCTGTCCGATAAGGAAATCGCGCGGACCGCCGGAGACCAGTTCGACCATGCCGTGCAGTTCCTGCGGCATGATCTGATGCGCATCAGTGGCGATGCCGAGGAAGCGGACCGGTTCCTGCGCGACAACCATACGTCTGAGCCGCTTGCCGACGCGTATGCGGCACGGTTGATCGCCGCCGAGCGTTGGCAGGATCTGCTGAATTTCGTGGATTTGGTGGAACGCGATGCACCGAACCAGACCACCGTGATGTTCCCCGAGGAAGTGGTGCCATACGAGTGGGAGACGATACGTGAAGCCGCCCTGGAGGCATTGGGCCGCCGTGACGAACTCGTCGCCATGTACCAGGAGCGTCTGGATGACACATACGATCCCAACACCGCCCTCAATCATATGAAATTGCAGCAGTGGAAGCAGAACTCCCCTTCCGGCGACGCGCAATAGACGTGCAATAGCCTCTCAATGGGCGTCGGACAACGCATCGCACGAATACTCGCATCGTTCACATAAATGTGCGATATGTTATCGAAGACGCTACAAAGCAATCGTTAGTATGCGGCCTCATGAATACCGAGACCACCAGTACAGACACCATTGAACAACCGCTCGAGAAGCCGCTTGAAAAACCCGTCAAGGAGCATGTGCGCAACGTCCGCCGACCTGTTCGTCGAATGCCTCGTCAACGAAGGCGTGCACGTCATCTACGGCATTCCCGGCGAGGAGAACATCCCGCTTATGGAGGCTTTGGAGCGTGATGGACGTATTCGTTTCGTGGCTGACCCGCCATGAGCAGGGCGCCGGATTCATGGCGTCCGCCCAAGGACATCTCACCGGCAAACCCGGCGTCCGTCTCGCCACGCTCGGTCCCGGCGCGTTGAATCTCACTCTGCCGGTGGCGCAGGCCAATGCCAGCACCACTCCCCTGGTGGCCATCTGCGCCCAAGGCAATGTGACACGGTTGTACAAGGAATCGCATCAGATCGTGGATCTGGTCTCCGTGTTCCGCCCGATCACGCAATGGACAAGCATGATCGCCACGCCGGTCTCCGTGCCGGAAATCATCCGCAAGGCCTTTTCCGTCGCGCAACGCAAACGTCCGGGAGCGACCTGTCTGATTCCGCCCGAGGATGTCGCGGAAATGCCGGTGCCGACCTGATCATCTCCGTCGGATTCTCGATCCAGCAGTTCGATCCGAAGAAAATCAATCCGAACGACGACAAGACGATCATCCACATCAACACGTTCGTGGAGGATACCGACGCGCACTATTCGACCGCGCTCAACATCATGGGCGACATCGACCAGACTTTGGAAGCGCTGATCGACAGGCTCCGCGTAAAGGGCATCCGGTTCGATGAATCGCATCCGATGATCCACGAATTACTCGACAGCAAATTCCACGCGTTCGCCGACGACGATTCCTTCCCGATGAAGCCGCAGCGCATCGTGCATGACATCCGCGTCGAACGCATTGAATCTGTGAGTCCATTTGGACAGCGGCTCCAAGCATTCAGAGTCAGCGAGGAACTCCTTGAGTGCCTCTTCGTCCTCCTTGACAGAATCGTTCTCCAAGGCCATCTCCCAACCTCCCGGAAAGCTCACGACCCGCATCCCCCTATGGATGGAGTCTTGGCAATCCTGCTAATTATACCGTCTTCGGGGACGCGGTCGCGGCCTTCCGTACCTTCCACGCGCCGCCAGTCCACAGACGACGTCCATCGGACAAAGATACAGCTCTCCTCTGTACCTTCCGTCACTCCTACCGGTTGAGATTCCATGCACACCATCGGCATGAATCCGAAACGAGCACGACCGTCAGACTAACGCTTCCTGGCATGCGACGCATGAACAGGCCGGCCGGCAGCCATGCGCACGCCGATGCCGCAGCCGATAATCACCACGGTCACAACAAGCAGGACCGCTATGTACAGGTCCGGGTAGATGCCATGGTCCAACTGCGTCGTCGCCTCGTTCAACGGCACGCGCGTTCCCCGCACGAGCAGGCGCTGCGTGTTCACGCCGTAGGGTGTGCAGGTCAGCAGGGTCACGTAATCCTTGCCGGGCGTGATGCTGTAATGCCTGATGTCGTCGGGGTCGACGGTCCAGGTCGCGTCGACCTTGTATGCGAGGGTCTTGCCCAGCACGTGGATGTAGAAGTAGTCGCCCTTTTTCAGTTCATCGAGCCGAGTGAACAACACCGCCGAGGGGACGCCGCGATGCGCCGCGAGCACGCTGTTCGTGCTCTTCCCGCCGACCGGCAGACTTGTGCCGTACAAGTGGCCGACGCCACTGCCCAGCACCGCGCTCGAGGTGCCGTGGCGTATGGGCAGATCGACGCTAATCTTCGGGATCTCGATGTAGCCCATCACGCCGTTGACGGAAAGCTGCCCCATGTAGTCCCTGTCTTTTTTGGACGAGTCATCGCCCAGAACGCCGGTGGCCGCGGTCTTGCCTTCCAGCAGTCGCCGGTTGTATGCCTCCGCCCGTTCGATCATGTCGCTTTTCTTTTCGGGCTCGATGCGGCGCTGCGCATTGTCGTACTGATTGACCTGCTCGACCTCGGTGCGGGCCGAGAAATGCTGCGCGACGAAGGGATAGAACAGCAGGCACACGCCCAATACGACCACCAGCACGGACATGCCGGTCTGCAAATGGCCGTTCGGCTTTCCATGCCGATTTCCGGATGATCGCGGCTTCGACGCCGACCGTATGTGAAAACGATTGGAATGCGCTTGATGCTTCACCGTGCTCCCCTTGTCCTCCTTGCAAATGATGAATGTTCGGCGCCCCACCGAAAGCCTGTGTATATGGAAAACGCCTGTGGAAAAGCGAAGGGGATCCGCCGGATCCATGAATCCATGACGAATCCCCTAAATCAGCCGGTCAGAATTCGGCCTGTATCCACTCAGGCGCGACGACGCATGATGGAGATCATGCCGCCAGCGATGAGCAGCACACCGGCGACGACCATGAGCACGATGCCCATGCCGCCGGTGGACGGCAGAGAGCCCTTGTAGTTGTTGATGGTCATGGTGTGATTCGGATCATTGCTCACCTTGTAGGTGATGGCCTCGCCGTTCTTAGCATTGGCAACCGCGGAATCCGCCGGGGTGACGGTGACCTCCCGAACGGTATCGTCAAGCTTGTAGCCGGACGGGGCCTTGGTCTCCTTCAGATAATATGTTCCGGAATCAAGACCGTTGACGATGATTTTGCCGTCAGTACCGGTGGTCAACACGTCAGTGCCGCTCGGATCGACGGTATATGCGCCCTTTGCCAAGGATACGGTGACTTCCTTCGTGGCGGACTGGTCGGAGTAGAGTTTGAACTCGGCTCCCGACAGTTTCGTGTCCGTGTTGTCGCCATCCTGCTTGACGACGATGAACTGGTAGGTGTAGACGTACGGGGTCTCCGGAGTGGTGTGGTCGTAACCGTCGGCCGCGTTGCCCGGATTGTGCTGGTAATACACCTGGTAGGTGTTGCCGTTGCCACCAGCGGAGGCGATCTTCGCGGAAGCGTTCATCTTGGCCTTGTAATAGACCACCACGGTCTTGCCGGCGAGCTTAAGGTTGGCCTTGCGGTTCGCGATGTCACTAGTTTCGGTACCAGCAGTGGCGAACTTCCATTCGACGGTCTTCCCGTCCTTAGACTGGCTGCATTCTGGAGTATAGCCGTAGCCCTGAGCCGACTCATCCCAATCGACGGCACTCGTGATGTTGCCTTCGTTATCGGCAACCCTGATGACCGGGCCTCCGACATAGTCGAGACCAGCGGACAGCTCGTCGTGCATGGTGAAGTAGAAGCCATCCTTGTACTGAGTCTTCCAGTTTGACGGGATATCGAAGGTCAGACGATAGGTGATGTTCTCATTGGTCTGGAAATCGTCGGCGTCACGCGGATTGCTGTAGTCGGCGTTCACGATCTTCTTGTGGCTGGTCGGCACATCGCTCTTGATGTCGATGGTGATGTTCTGGCCGCCCTTCATCATGAACAGGGACAACGGCGCGTTGCCAGTGGTGACATCCGGCGTGCTGGAAGCCTTGGTAGTCTCCCTGACGAGATACCAACCCGCGTCAAGATTGCTGGCCTTCTTGATGTTGTTGTTTGTCGCATCGGCCGTGAACTGGTTGGACGCGACGGTCGGGGTCGCGGCCGGATTGGCTGCGTCGAGCTTCTTGACGAGCGTTTCGGCGAACGAACGGGTCTGGCCGGCGTCCATTCCGGAGATCCTGTTGACCATGGCCGCATCCGTGGTCTGGTCGGTGATGGGGTCCTTGACCGTGTTCAGCACGTCCTTGGCGGCGGCGCGGACCTCGTCCTTATATGCGCTGCTGATCTCGAGCGTGTAGCTCTCATTATCGCCGGAACCGGCCACGTCGGCGATGTCGATCACGCGGTAAGCCTCGAACGTGCGGTTCGTCAGATCCTGGCCATTGCCGTTAATGGTGATCGACGACTGCCCTTGCGTCGGTTCTACCGCGTTGGCGGTGGCGCCGGTGGTGATGGCCATGCCGAGCGTGGCCACTCCGGCGGTGATGGCCGCCAGCATCCTTCTCACTGATCTCCTCATCTTTTGTCCTTTCCTTTCCAATCATGGAGACGATTATCGGAACTCCGTTCGGCCTCGCGCGCCGCCATCGGAAACGCCACGCGAGGCAAAATCCTTGATACGACCGCGGTCACGCGCGGTCCTCCTTGCGTTCGGTTCCGGAACGTGCGATCATGCACGATCCAAGACCAAGCACCGCGACGCCGCCGAGCACGTAGGCCAGCATGCCTCCCGGACTACCGGTCGAAGGCAGGTTGACCTTTAGCCGCTCGTTCTTGACGCCCTTGCCGTTATCGACCAGATATGAGCCGGCCTCAGTGGAGGCGGTCAATGTCGGGGTGAGATGCTGGGCATCGATGGTGAACGTGTAGTAGACCTTGTCCCCATCCGGCAGCTGATAGCCGTCAGGCGCCTTGGTCTCGACGAGTTTGTATGTGCCCCACGCGAGATTCGCAAGCGTGAACTTGCCGGCCTTCGCGTCGCTGTCCGCGTAGGCGTTCTGGCCCGCGGTACAATTGCCGCTCGATGTCGCACAGTCGGTTATCGTCCAGGACTGTTGGCTTCCGGAGGCGATGTCATTGCCCTGCCAATCCTTGGTCTGGGTCAGTTTCCATTTGGAGCCGGCTAGAAGATCGGCGTCCGTGGTTTCCTTGTCGTCGAACTTGGACCAGCTGACCGTGCCAAGGATGCGCGTGTTCGGCACCTTGTTGTCGGTCAAACCGACGATCGCCACGTTCTTATGGTTGTCCTTTGTGATGGAGAATGAATACGTCGCATCGGACTTCGTGTACCCCGTAGGCGCGGTCTTCTCGGTCAACGTGTAGTCACCGAGCTTGAGATACTTCAGCTTGATCACGCCGGGCGTCGGATCGACATCCGTATAGGTGGCCGTCTCGTTCCGCGATGCGGGACAGTCGGACGCGGACGTGCAGTCGGCGATGTCGTCCTTGAGGATGTTTCCTTTGGAATCCTTGAGCGTCCACGTGGAGCCGCCAAGCAACGTATCGGTACTGCTCGCGTCGACTTTCCGCCAGACCACCGTGCCGTATGGCTTGTTCGGAATATTGTACCCATCGAGCACACCGGTGCCGTCCGCGGCGTCGACTCCGGTCAGCCGGGGGTTGTTCCCGTCGGTGATGGTGAAGGTGTAGACGCCCTTGGCACGTTTGAATCCCTCCGGGGCGGTGGTCTCCATCAGCGTGTACGAGCCGTTCTGAAGCCCTCGGATGAGGAATTCGCCGGATGCGCCGTTCTTGTCGAGGCCGGTGTCGACGGTCTCGCTCGCGGAACCGTTGTTGCCGCTCTCATTGTCGTTGATCAGCAGAGCATGCTGTCCCGCATAGGACTGGTATGTGTCGCTGAGCCCGTCCTTGGGGATGGTGCACCATGCGCCGGCCGTCGGCCGCAGGTTCCCGTCCGAATCCAACGCGCATTCCGCCGGATCACCGAATCGCAGACTGTACGGGCCCGCGTCCTCACCCGCGATCATCAGCCATTGCGAACCGCCAAGCTCGGCCTTCGTGAGGCTGTTGACCTTGTTCCACTTCGCGGAGTAGGTGCGCACGAAGTCGACGCTGCCGTTCGTGCCGAACGCGCCGCCGGAAAGTCGGGCCGTGTTCCCCGTGAACCGGATGCTGGCCTGTTGCGCGGCCTCGACGTTCTTGGTATCGTCGCCAGCCACCGATTTGAAACCGTACCCACGGTATCTCGGATCGGACGGATCCACCTTGGTCTGTGTGATTTCGATGTTGCCGTTGACGTCGATGTCGTATGCCTTGTCCCCGCTCGCATAGCGTTTGCTGTCGGAAGTGGTGGCGAGATCGTTCTGACCGTACGTGAAGCCATTGGCCGTGCCGGACGGCGTGCCGTCCTCGTACCAGGAGGTCTCGTCGCCAGTGAACCACTTGCTCGTCAGTTTGAAGCTGTTCTGGTTGATGTTTTCCTTGTTCGGGTACATGATGGCGAAATCGTCCCCCGCGGCGCCATACTGGTACGAGCCGGTGTTCGTATAGTTCCTGTCGTCCTTGCCGTCGTCGGGGAATGACTGGTTGCCGTTCTCGTCGGCGTCGTATTTCGTGTCGGCGGTGTTGTTGAACATCACCATGCCGCCGTTGTTGGATTCCTTGGCCACGCCGGACGGGCACAGCCACAGGCCTCCGCCGAAATGTCCGGCCTTGTTGTCGTACGCCGCGGCGTTGGTCACATAGCTGGTGGTGTCCTCCTCGGTGTAGACGGCGCCGCCCAGACGGTTGGCCCAATTGTCGGTGAACGCGCCCTGCTGGAACACGGCCTTGCTGTTCCATGTCACGAAGATCGCGCCGCCGTCCTGCATGGAATAGTTATGGTCGAACGTGCCGCCGTTGACGACCATGACGCCGTTGTCCTTGGTGCTGCCGTCGCCGAAGTAGATCGCGCCGCCGCCGGTCGCGTAATATTGCGCGTTCTTGTCCTTCTGCCAGTTGTTACTGAACGTGCCGCCGTTGATGGTCAGCCTGCCACGCGCCCAGATCGCGCCGCCGCCGGTCGGATACTTGTCCTGGTCCACGGTGTTGTCGGCATCATAGCCGGGCATGAAATGCTGAGCGTTGCTCACGTTGTTCGTGAACGTGCCGTTGTTGATGGTCAGCGTGCCGTCGCTCCAGATCGCGCCGCCGCCATGGAATCCCGGATTCCTGACGCCGTTCGCCTGGGTGGTGTTCCCGTCGAACGTGCCGCCATTGATGGAGACGGTGCCCTGGGAATGGATGACCGCGCCGCCGGAACGCTTCGTTGTACCAGTGGGCATCGTCACGGGATTGGCAAAGGCGGCAGCATAATTATCCTCAAACGCACCGCCATTGACAGAGAGATTACCTTGGGGATAGACGTACGCGATATTGCCATCGCCTGTGGTGTTTTGACTGCCCCTACTATTTCTGCTAAACGCTCCACCGTTGATGGTCGCCCATCCGTGCTGGTTCACGCCCTCCGTGTCGGTGCCGACGAGCAGGAGTCGCCCGTTGGCCTCCCCGCTGAAGGCGAGCCTGTCCGTGTCCTCTGCCCCGGTGCCGATGGTGATGCTGGAATCCCCGTACACGTTGAACAACGAGAAGTTGTGATCCGCGATGGCAGGTGCCGAATACGTCAGCCTGCACGTGCCCGCGCACGTCGCCGAATCGGAGACTAGCGTGATGTGCTGTCCCTTGCTCAAGGTGATCATCTGGTCGAAGGCTATATCCTTCTTGACCACGATGGTGTGACCGGACCGGTCGTTGTCGCCGATCCGCTCCACCACATTCTTGAGATCGTCGTAGCTGGAGACCTCTACCGTCTGCGCGACCGCATCATCGGCATGCGCGGTATGCGTTGCCGGCGGAACCAGCGCCGCCACCAAGGCGACTGCGGCAGCCGTTACCACCCCCGCCTACCTGTATGTCCGGGGCCAGGACAAGACCAAGATCGAGCTGG
>OFMX01001270.1_pt1 | contig 19943 bp, 16 predicted proteins | sample 1541901 | NCBI WGS metagenome assembly OFMX01 (sample SAMN04209222, study PRJEB22552) | human gut metagenome | biome: gut; material: feces | host: Homo sapiens | place: USA: Oklahoma | reverse complement strand
CTACAGCCTCCGCCAGCTTCTCCACCTGATTGGGATTGCCGAAGCGGACATTCAGGGTCAGCTCCACCCGGCTGCGCCGGACGGAGAAGCCCGTCACCAGACGGGTCCCCTTTACAAACTGGCGGATGGCGGACTGATCCGGCTCCTGCCCCAGCCGGTGCAGGGACAGGGTCATAACGGCAAGGCCCTGATCGTTGCGCCAGAGCATGGTCTGGTAGCCGCCGACGCTGCCGAAGAGGATGCTGCTCTCGCCGTCCACCGTCAGGTGCAGACGCTGGGCGGTCTGGTCCAGAAAGGTCTTTTCTTTTTGAGTCATGGGGTAGTTCTCCTTTTCTTTCTTTCACATGGTTTACACACAACTAGGCCGGAGGATCGTCAGAAGGAGACGACCTCCTCCTTGGGCTTTTCGCAGGGGGCGATGGCGGTGACATACAGCACCGGGCCCTCGCCCTGATAGGCGTCATTGGCCTCTTTCTTCACCGTGGCGGTGATCTCCACCCACTGGCGGTTCTTGAACCTCTCCAGTCCCTCGCCCTTGGCCACCAGAGCCAAAAACTGCATATCGTTTTCGCAGCAGACCATGGCGAAGCGACCGGGGCAGTGGACGCCCTTGAACTTCTTGGAGTGGCACATGACGGCCTTATACCGCACGGTGACACCGTCATAGCGGTCGGGGTTGTCCATCATATCCACATACCAGACACCGTAGTCGTCGTCCGGCACATCCAGATGGCCGTCGGAGAGATCGAAGGGGGACATCTCCGGAGTGACGTACTCCTCGCTGGTGCCGTCCTCGTTCTCCAGATAGATATCGGCCCGGCGGTTCACCATCCGCAGGTTGCGGCTGCGGAGCTGGGCCCGCAGCTCCTCGTTGCAGTGGTTGAAGATCAGCATATCGGCGTTGCTGATCTTCTCCATCATCAGCTGGCCCATATTCTTCACATACATCTCGAAGCTTCTGGCGTCCACCAGACACATGATCTGGTAGAGGATCCAGTTGGCAGGCAGGCCATCCCGGTACAGAGGCTCGATCATCCACATACCGTTATACTCGATGATGACCTGCTTGGGCCGGTACTGCTTCTCCAGCTTCTTGAACAGCTCCGGAGTCAGCTGACTCTGCTCGTCCACCGTGTAGGTGAACACATTGCCCAGCACACGGGGGTCGTACTCCAGCTCCCCCTCCTCGCAGCAGATCAGCAGGGTGCGGTCCTCCTCGGCAAAGCCGTCCCGGAGGATACCGTTGATGAAGCCGGTTTTGCCGGAATCCAGAAACCCGGCGATGAGATAGACAGGAATATCCATAGTTCCTCGCTCCTTACAGGTGTTACAGGCTGAACAGCTCTTTGAGCTTGTCCTCCTTCAGCTGGGCGCCGATGACGCACAGGCGGCCGGTGTAGTCGGCGCTGCCGTAGCGGACGTCCTGCTCCTCAGGGACATAGTCGAAGTGCAGCCACTTGCCGCCGCTGGGGACGATCCCCTTGGCCCGGAGGATGGCGCCGTAGTCGCCGGTATCCAGCGCCGTCAGGATGCGGCGGATGTCCTCCTCCGTGTAGGAGTGGACCGTCTCGGCGCCCCAGCTGGTGAACACCTCGTCGGCGTGGTGGTGATGGTGGTGACAGGAGCACTCCGGGTCGTCGCACTCGCCGTCGTGGTGATGGTGGTGCTCATGCTCATCATGGTGCTCGTGCTCCTCGTGGTCATGGTGGCAGCAGCCCTCGTGATGGTGATGCTCATGTTCGTCGTCATCGTCATCATCGTCGTGGTGATGGCCGCAGCAGCAGTGGCCCTCGTCCTCGTCGTGGTCATGATGATGGTGATGCTCGTCATGGTCGTCATGGTCATCATGCTCATCATGGTCGTGGTGGTGATGGTGGTGCTCCGCCTCCTCCGCCTCGTGCTCGGCCTGCATCCTGGCCAGCAGCTCATCGGCCAGAGAGACCTTTTCCACAGCGGACAGAAGAGTCTTGCCGTCCAGCTGGTCCCACGGGGTAGTGAGGATGGCGGCGGTGGGATTCTTCTCTCGCAGCAGAGCCACGGCGGCCTCCAGCTTCTCCTGAGACAGCTTCTGTGTCCGGGAGAGGATGATGGTGCCGGCGGACTCGATCTGATTGTTGTAGAACTCACCGAAGTTCTTCATATACACCTTCACCTTGGTGGCGTCGGCCACGGTGACGAAGGAATTCAGCTTCATGTCCGGCTCGTCCCGAACGGTGTTCTCCACCGCCACGATAACGTCGGAGAGCTTGCCTACGCCGGAGGGCTCGATGAGGATGCGGTCCGGGGCGAACTGCTCATGGACCTGATGCAGAGCCTTGTTGAAGTCGCCCACCAGAGAGCAGCAGATGCAGCCGGAGGACATCTCGCTGATCTGCACGCCGGAATCCTTCAGGAAGCCGCCGTCGATGCTGATCTCGCCAAACTCGTTTTCAATGAGTACCATCTTCTCACCCTGATAGGCCTCGCTGAGCATCTTCTTGATGAGCGTGGTCTTACCGGCGCCCAGAAAGCCCGATACAATGTCGATTTTTGTCATAAAACAACCCTTCTTTTCTCCTCCGCCATGGCAGAGGACAATTTTTCTCTTATATCATACCCTATTTTTCCAAAAATGCAAGAGGGGGAGACGACCCTCCACCGCCGGGGCGGAAAACTTTTCTTGACAGGATACTCATACGGCGTTATACTGTACTCACTATAAACGAAAGGAGGCGTACACCATGACGAAGATCAAGCTGACCAGTAAGGGGATCATCGTGTGCGCCGCCGGATCGGCCCGATAAAGGGGCCGATGTGACCGTACTCTGTGTGCGTCCCCATCCGGGGGCGCATTTTTTGTACGCTGCCGGATGCCGGCGGCGTTTGGACAGGCGGTCTGCGGGCCGCCGGGAGAGAGAAGGAGGCTTATGGAAGAGAAGCAATCGACATTCAAGCTGTCGGGGCGGGAGAAGGCCGGGCTCATCTGGCACTATCTGCGCCCCTGCTGGGGGCATTTTGCGGCGGCGCTGCTGTGTGCGTGCCTGTCCATGGCGCTCAACGCCCTGACGCCCCAGATCATCCGTATCACGGTGGACTCCATTCTGGGATCCGAGGAGGCCAAGCTGCCGGCGCTGGTGCTGCGGGTGCTGCCGCTGGAGACGCTGCGGCAGGAGCCTGTCACGGCGCTGTGGTGGGCGGCGGGGGCCGTCATGGTGACGGCGCTGCTGCGGGGCCTGTGCAGCTTCGGGCAGCGGGCGCAGCTGTCCCGTGGGTCCGAGGCCTACGTCAAGGGGCTGCGGGATGACCTGTACCGGCGCATCCAATATCTGCCCTTTGCGTGGCACAAGCAGCATCCCACCGGCGACATCATCCAGCGCTGCACCTCCGATGTGGACGTGATCCGCACCTTCGTGTGCAACCAGCTGGTGGAGGTGGTGCGAACGGTGTTCCTCATCATCCTGTATCTGTGGATCATGTTCCGCATGAACGTGAAGCTGTCCCTGATCGCTCTGGTCTTTATCCCCATTGTGGGCCTGTCGTCGGGGGTATTCTACCGGAAGATCTCCTCCCGGTTCAAGACCGCCGACGAGGCCGAGGGCGAGGTGACCGCCTGCGCTCAGGAGAACCTCACCGCCGTGCGGGTGGTACGGGCCTTCGGGCGGGAGAAGTATGAGGAGGACAAATTTCAGGCCAAGAGCGAGCGGTACGCCGGACTGTGGATCCATCTGGGAAAGCTCCTGTCGGTGTACTGGGCGTCGGGGACGCTGCTGACGTGCTTGCAGGTGATGGTCATCATTCTGGCGGGCATCCACGAGAGCGTGGCCGGGGCCATGACTCTGGGCGCCTTCGTGGCCTTCGTCAGCTACAACGAGTCTCTGGCGTGGCCTGTGCGTTCTCTGGGCCGGGTGCTGTCGGATATGAGCAAGGCCGGGGTATCCATGGACCGTGTGGGCTACATCCTCCGCTCCCCGGAGGAGCAGGAGCAGCCCGACGACGTTCCCTTCCCCGGCGGGGACATCGTATTTGACCATGTGACCTTCGGCTACGAGGGGCAGCCGGTCCTGAAGGATGTGTCCTTCACCATCCGGGAGGGGGAGACCTTCGCCGTGCTGGGCGGCACCGGCTCCGGCAAGAGCACGCTGGTGCATCTGCTGGACCGGCTGTACGACGTGCCAGAGGGCTCCGGCCGCATCACCATCGGCGGTGTGGACCTGCGGCATATCCGGCGCAGCGACCTGCGGCGGCACATCGGTCTTGTTTTGCAGGAGCCCTTCCTGTTCTCCCAGACCATCGGGGAGAACATCCGGGCCGTGCGGCCCGATGCACCGGAGGATGCCATGCGCCGTGCGGCGGCCATCGCCTGCGTGGATGATGCGGTGACCTCCTTCCCGGAGGGGTATGACACCATCGTGGGGGAGCGGGGCGTGACCCTCTCCGGCGGACAGAAGCAGCGGGTGGCTATCGCCCGGATGCTGATGCAGCAGGCCCCGGTGATGATCTTCGACGACTCCCTGTCCGCCGTGGACGCCGAGACGGACGAGAAGATCCGCACCGCCCTGCGCCGGTCCACCGGCAATGCCACGGTGCTGCTGATCTCCCACCGGGTCACCACCCTGATGCAGGCTGACCGCATTCTGGTGCTGGACGGCGGCCGGGTGGCGGAGTTGGGGACCCACGCCCAACTGGTGGAAAAGCCCGGCATCTACCGGGATATCTATCACATTCAGATGCAGAGTGCCGACCGGGCGCTGCTGGAGGAAGGGGGGAGCGAGCATGGCGGCCATTGATGAAAAGGAATATACCCAATCCTTCGACTGGAAGATCTGGAAGCGGCTGGGGCCGTTCCTGCGGCCCTATCGGGGGGCCTTCGTGTCCATGCTGGTGTTCAACGGCATCTGCGCTCTGGTGGACGTGGTGCTGCCCCTGTTCCAGAAGTACGCCATCCAGAACTTCATCGAAAAGAACACCCTGACGGGGCTGCTGCCCTATGCACTGGCGTATCTGGCGGTGGTGGTGGTGCAGGCACTGTCGGTGGTGGCCTTTGCCCGAAACTCCATGCACATCGAGATGAATCTGGGCAAGGATATGCGTGGGGCATTGTTTCACCATTTGCAGACCCTGTCCTTCTCCTTTTATAATGTGACACCGGTGGGCTATCTGCTGACCCGTGTCATGAGCGACACCAACCGCATCTCCAGTATGCTGGCATGGAACTTCACGGATATCCTGTGGGCAATGTTCTATGTGCTGGGTACCTTTGCCGCCATGCTGGCGCTGAACTGGAAGCTGGCGCTGGCAGTCATCGCCATCGTGCCGGTGATGGCCATTCTGACAGGGTATTTTCAGAACCGCATCCTCCACTGGAACCGGAAGGTACGCAAGCTGAACTCCCGCATCACCGGCGCCTTCAACGAGGGCATCACCGGCGCACGCACCACCAAGACGCTGGTGACGGAGGAGCAGACCGCCGACGCCTTCCGCAGTCTCACCCGACAGATGCACGACTCCGGCATTCGGGCAGCCCGGCTCAATGCGGTGTTTATCCCGCTGGTGCTGTTCTTCGGCACCATGGCGGTGTCTATCGTGCTGCTGCGGGGCGGCTATATGGTGCTGGATCAGGCGCTGGAACTGGCCACTCTGTCGGCCTTTACCACCTATGCCGTCAGTATCTTCGACCCCATCCAGATGACCGCCGCCAATCTGGCGGAGTTCATCTCTCTGCAAGCCTCCATCGAGCGGGTAACCGACCTGATGGACGAACAGCCGCAAATTCAGGACACCCCGGAGGTCATCGAGAAATACGGCGATGCCTTCCACCCCAAGCGGGAGAACTGGGAGCCGCTGCGGGGCGAGATCGAATTCCGGGATGTGACCTTCCGCTATCCCGACGGTGGCGAGAACGTGCTGGAGCACTTCTCCCTCCACATCCCTCAGGGGACCACGGTGGCCATCGTAGGCGAGACGGGGGCCGGCAAGAGCACCCTCATCAATCTGGCCTGCCGGTTCTTTGAGCCTACGGAGGGACATATCCTCATTGACGGCGTGGACTACCGCCGGCGCAGCCAGCTATGGCTCCACTCCAACATCGGCTATGTGCTGCAGAATCCCCACCTGTTCTCCGGCAGCGTCCGGGAGAACATCCGCTACGGCAAGCTGGATGCCACCGACGAGGAGGTGGAGGCCGCCGCACGGGCCGTGTCGGCGGATACGGTGGTGTCCAAGCTGGAAAAGGGCTGGGACAGCGACGTGGGCGAGGGCGGTGACCGTCTCTCCACCGGCGAGAAGCAGCTGATCTCCTTTGCCCGCGCCGTGCTGGCCGACCCCCGCATCTTCGTGCTGGATGAGGCCACCTCCTCCATCGACACCCAGACGGAGCAGCTGATCCAGAACGCCATTGACCATCTGCTGACGAACCGGACCTCCTTTCTGGTAGCCCATCGTCTCTCCACCATCCGCAAGGCGGACGTGATCCTTGTGGTGAAGGACGGCCACATCGTGGAGCAAGGCAAGCATGAGGAGCTGCTGCGGCGCAAGGGGTACTACCACGACCTGTACAGCAAGCAGTTCGCTCAGGAGAGCGCCGCCCGCATCTTGGGCGAGGGCAGCGCCCAATAAGCGCATAGCAGAGCAAACAGCCCCAGCTCCGGTACAGCACTGCGCCGGAGCTGGGGCTTTCTGCGTGGCGGCGAGGGTACGCCGTCATGTCCCGGCCACGGGATATAGGGTAAAAAGCAGCGGGCCGCCGGTATATCCGGCAGCCCGCTGCTTTTGATATCCTTCCGGCGGAGAGGGGCTTTGGCAGGAAAGGAAACACAAAGCAGACCGGAGATATCTATCAGGAATGCATGACTTTCGGCTGAAGTTTGAGGAGGTTTTGCCGGAGTCAGATCAGCTTGTAAATGCCGGCAGCGCCCATGCCGCCGCCGATGCACATGGTGACCATGGCATATTTTCCGCCGGTGCGGCGCAGCTCATTCAGGGCCTTGATGGTCAGGAAGGCACCGGTAGCGCCCTGGGGATGACCCAGTGCCATAGCGCCGCCGTTGGGATTGGTCTTGGCGGGGTCCAGCCCCAGCGTTCTCATGCAGGGAATAGCCTGCGCCGCAAAGGCTTCGTTCAGCTCCACCACGTCCATATCGGCCACGGTGGGGCCCGCCTTTTCCAGCGCCTTGGGGGCGGCGTAGATGGGGCCGAGGCCCATGTAATCCGGCTCGCAGCCGGCCACGGCGAAGCTCAGCAGCTCTGCAACGGGCCGGATACCCAACTCCTTGGCCTTACTGTCCCGCATCAGCACCACAAAGGCGGCGGCATCGCTGGTCTGGGAGGAGGTGGCGGCGGTCACAAGGCCGCCCTCCTTGAAGCAGGGCTTCAGCCCTGCCAGCGCCTCCAGCGTGGTGCTGCGGCGGATGCCCTGATCCTTGTCAAAGACAATGGGGTTGCCGTCCACATCCACACCGGGCAGCGGGATGATCTCATCGTCGAACTTACCGGCATCCTGTGCCGCCGCCGCACGGCGGTGGCTTTGGAGAGCCAGCTCGTCCATCTCCTGACGGGTGATGCCGTAGCGGGCGGCTACATTCTCCGCCGTCAGGCCCATGGGCATATACTCCTCCTCCCGCTGGCGCAGCAGGTCGGGATCGAAGGTATCGCTGATATCCAGATTCACCGGGCAGGCGGTCATGGACTCCACGCCGCCGGCCACCATTACATCCGCCACGCCGCAGGCGATCTGGCCCGCCGCCAGTGCAATGGCCTGTAGACCGGAGGAGCAGAAGCGGTTGATGGTCATGCCGCAGACGCTATCCGGCAGGCCCGCACGGGCGGCCACCAGCCGGGCCATGTTGAAGCCCTGCTTGCGCTCCGGGATGGCGCAGCCCACGATGAGGTCGTCGATCTGATCGACGGGCAGCTGGGGAACCTTCTCCAGCACGCCCTTAAGGGTGAGGCCGCCCATGGTCACCGGATGCATATTCCGCAGGGCGCCCTTTTTTCCTGATTTTGCAACGGCGGAGCGGCCGTAGCCCACTACCACCACATGGTCAAACTGTCCCATTAGCAATCTTCCTCCATTTCTTTCAGCTCCGGAGAGACAATGAGCGGCGGCTCCACGGCGGAGCAGATCTCCTCCACGGAGTGGCCCCGGCGCAGCTCGGAGAGCACCAGACCCTCCGGCGTCACATCGATGACGCACCGCTCGGTGACGATATGATCCACGCACCGCCGCCCGGTATAGGGCAGGGTACATTCCTTGACGAGCTTGGGGGAGCCGTCCTTGGCGCACAGCTCCATGGCCACGATGACCTGCTTGGCCCCGTTGACCAGATCCATGGCCCCGCCCATGCCGAAGGCACGGTCGGGGGTGGCCCAGTTGGCCAGATCTCCGTGCTGGGAGACCTGAAGCGCTCCCAGCACCGTGGCAGCCATGCGGCCGGAGCGGATGATGCCGAAGGACATGGCTACGTCAAAGGCGCAGCCCCCCAGCGCCGGGAGATAGGGAATGCCGCCGGCGTTAAAGAGCCGGTCGCTGATCTCGATGCCCTGCGCCGTGGCCCCTACGCCGATGAAGCCGTTCTCCGTCTGGAACAGGACGCCGCTCTCGGCGTAGTTGCCGCAGAGGCTGGGGATGCCGATGCCCAGATTGACCACGTCGCCGCTGTGGAAATACCGGGCCGCACGACGGGCGATAAAATGTCTGTTATCCATAGTCGTGCCTCCTTACACCAGGATCATATCCACGAACATACCGGGAACCTCCACCTCGTCGGGTGTGATCTCTCCCAGATCGCAGAAGTGGTCGCACTCCACAATGGACAGGTCCCCGCAGGTGGCCACGATGGGGTGAGAGGCCCGGCCGGTGCTGCCCCGGTAGGCCAGATTGCCGATGGGGTCGGCACGGCGGGCCCGTGTGATGGCGATATCCGCCCGGAGGGCGGTCTCCAGCAGGTACTGCTGTCCGTTGGCGGTGATGAGCTGCTTGCCCTCCTCCACCACGGTACCAAGTCCCGTTTTGGTGAGAACGCCGCCCAGTCCCATACCGCCGCAGCGGATGCGCTCGATCCAGCTGCCGATGGGGCTGAACTCCGCCTGAAGGGTACCAGCCTGGATCTGTGCGTTGGTATCCGGGTTGGTACCCACATGGGTGGTGATGATGCGGTCGATGACCTTCGCCCGGATCAGGCGGCCAATGCCCACACCGGGGTCGCTGGTATCGATGGAATAGACGGTCAGATGCCGGGCGCCGCTCTCCAGAATGCAGTCGATGAGCCGCTCCGGCATCCAGTGGCCGGTCTGGCCGCCGATGGCGATGGTCTGGCCATCCTTGAAGCAGGAGATGATCTTCTCCCGTGTAGTGACTTTACTTTCCATGTGGGGCCTCCTTTCCGGCGGTAAGCGGGACGATACAGTTGAGAATGAGCCCCACGGCAGCCAGCACGGCCGCAGCGGCAAAGGCCCACGTATAGGCCCCGTCCGGGGTGCGCAGACGCACCGCCAGCACCGGGCCGATGAGGCTGGCCAAGCCGAACACGATGTACATGACGCCGTAGTTCTCGGTGATATATTTGCTGCCGAACACCTGCGCCGTCAGCGGCGTCAGGACGGAGGCAAAGCCGCCGTAGCAGCTGGCCGCCACACCCATGGCAATCACGGCGGGAACGGTGGCGTGGCAAAGGGTCAGCAGCAGCATGGCGAGGATGCACACCGCCGACACGGCCGTGATCACACGGCGCAGGCCCAGTCGGTCAGACAGGCTGCCCCACAAAAAGCGGCCCGCCATATTGCAGGCGGCAAACACGCTGACAAACACCGCCGCCGTAGCGCTGGTGAAGCCGTAGGCGTTCTGAAGGATGGGGGAAGCCTGGCTGATGACGATGACGCCGGCCACCAGACCGCAGGTAAAGATGACCACCATCCCATAGAAGGCCGCCGTTTTGACCATCTGGCCCCGGCGCAGGCCCTCCGTCTGGACGGGGGCATTACCGGAGACAGGACACAGGGCCTCCCGCAGATCCTGCGGGGGCTCTACCAGCAGGGTGCTGCCCAGCAGGATCAGCACCAGAAAGGCACCACCCAGAATACAGAACGTCCCCCGCAGATTCACGCTGCGGATCAGGGCCGCTGCCACCGGCGCCCAGAGAATGGCTCCGGAGCCGTAGGCCGCTGTGCCGAGGCCGGAGGCCATACCGGACTTTTCCGGGAACAGGCGCACCACATAGGCCATCATGGCTGGGTAGACGAAGCCGGTCCCCAGACCGGAGAGGACGCCGTAGAACAGATAGAGCTGCCACACACCGCCGCTGATCCAGCCGGTGGCCATCAGGCCCGCCCCGAACAGAACGGCGCCCACCACCACGCAGCGCCGGGTCCCCAGACGGCGGATCAGGCCGCCGAAGAACAGCGGCGCCATGGTGGAGCACAGCACCGTCACCGTATACGTCAGGGAGACCTGCTGATCCGGCCAGCCGTGGGCGGCAATGATGGGAGTCTGAAGCACGCTCCATGCGTAGCCGAAGCCGGCGCAGATGCAGATCAGGAGACTGGCGATCATGGCCGGCCAGCGGCGCTTGAGGAATCCGTTGATGTCGTTCATGGGGAGCCTCACAGCTTCTTATGGAGCTTCAGGATGTCGATGAGCATCTGATCCCGGTAGGCGATGCACTCGGCATTGGTGTGGCCGATGTAGTCGGGGAAGTTGGCCATCTCCTGATCCACGCCGGGCTGGGCCACCTGCGCCCAGTTGTCCGGCTGGTGGGTCCAGCTGGCCATATCCTCCAGCCAGCGGTCGCCGGAATTGCCCAGCATCTCCACCATGCCAGTGAGGCCGCCGGGGTTGCCCATCTGCATGATCATGTTGTGGCCAAAGATGGCCCAACGGATGCCGGGGCCGTACACCAGCGCCTTGTCCACATCCTCCACGGAGCATACGCCCCGCATCACCAGATCCTGCACCTCACGATACAGGGCCAGCTGCAGACGGTTGGCAATGAAGCCGGGACACTCCTTACGCAGCAGAACGGCCTCCTTGCCAATGGACTGATAGAAATCATAGGCCAATTGGACGCAGTCATCGTCCGTCTTGTCGCAGCGGGTGAGCTCCACCAGAGGAATCAGGTGCGGGGGATTGTAGGGGTGAGCTCCGATGCAGCGCTCCGGGTGAAGCGCCTCGGCCACGATATCGGAGATCAGCAGGCCGGAGGTGCTGCTGGCGTACAGGGCGTCCGGGGCGGCATACTGCTCCACCTGCGCCAGAATGGAGCGCTTGATCTCGATGCGCTCCGGGCCGCTCTCCTGAATGAACTGGGCGTCCTGCACCGCCTCCTCCATGGAGGTGGTGGGGCGCACGCAGGCAATGATCTCGTCCTTGCGGGCGGCGGTGATGGCGTTGTGGGCCACCAGTGCGTCCAGACTGCGGAGCATCTGGTCGTGGCTCTTGGCCAGCTGCTGGTCGTTGATGTCGTAGAGGGTGACGTTCAGGCCCTTCAGGGCATACTGGATGGCCCAGCTGGAGCCGATGACACCGCCGCCGACACAGGCGACATTCTTGATATCAGAAACGTTCATACCGTCCTCCTTCAGCGAACCAGCGGCGGGATGCCCAGAATTTCACGGGCCTCGGCGGGGGTGGCGGGCTGATTGCCGAAGAGCTTGACGGCCTCCACGGCCCGCTGCACCAGCATCTGGTTGGTGGCCATGATCTTCCTGCCGTTTTCATCCTTGCCGAAGATGACGTTATCCTCCATGCCCACACGGATGTGTCCGCCCAGCGCCAGAGCGGCGTACAGGATAGGCAGGTGGGCGGCGCCGATGCCAAAAGCGGACCATGTGGACCCGGTAGGAATACGATCCTTCAGATAAATCAGATTCTCCACCGTAGCGGGCATACCGCCCAGCACCCCCAGACAGAACTGGTAGTGACAGGGGGTGGACAGGTGGCCCTTCTTGACGAAGTAATCGGCGATGCCCAGCATACCGGCATCAAAGATCTCGATCTCCGGCTTGATGCCCTTTTCCAGATAGGCATCGCCCAGCTTCTGCAAAAACTGGGGGCTGTTGACGAACACGCCGCCGGGCATCCAGTTGAAGCTGCCTGCATCGTAGGAGCCCATTTCGATACCGGGAACGGTCATGTGGTGCAGGAAGCGCTCCTCGTCGGTGGCGGGATGCTCCGGGGAGGCCCCGGAGGAGGTGCAGTTGATGATAACGTCGCAGTCCTTGTGGGCACGGATGCCCTCCACGATCTCACGGAAGGCCTGCGTGTTCATAGCGCCCTTACCGTCGGCGGCACGGGTGTGGATATGCACCACGGCAGCGCCCAGCTGCCAGCACTCATAGGCGGCCTGCACGATCTGCTCCGGCGTTTCGGGAATATGATAGCCCGCAGGGGTGACAGCACCGGTGAGGGCAGCGGTAATGATGGTTTTTGCCATAGGAAACAACTCCTCGAAATAGGTTTGACCGGGGCCGGAGGCAGCGCACTGCCTCCGGTCTGCGGTACAGAGAAAGGAAAATCAGTCCTTCTTCTCCGGGCGATAGGGGGAGACCTTCTTGTTGGGGTCGAAGGGGTTGACCTCCTTACCGGCCTCCACCTCCTTGAACCACTCGAAGGGCTTGGTGCGGAAGCCTGCCCAGCTCTCACGGGTGGGAGGCTGCTGCATCCAGTCGTGGCAGTAGCGCCAGTCGTTGGTCTGGCTGATGTACTTCTCGTCCTGCTGGCCGGCATGGGTGTCGCCCATCTCACCGGCGGCGATCCGCAGCAGGGAGCCGTACTGCTCGGAGACAGTGTGCAGCTTCAGGTCGTCCACCAGCAGCTTCTTCAGCGGGCGCTTGGCAAGGTTGGACATGATGGTGCGGTTCTCATAGGGCATGGTCTTCCACAGACGGGCGATCTCCCACGCACGCTCCATGACCTTGTCCTTGGGTACGACCTCGCTGACCATACCCCAGTCCAGCATCTGCTGGGCCGTCCACTGACGGGCGGTCATCATGTAGTAGTTACCACGCTTGGTGCCGAAGTAGTGCTGTGCCATGAGGCCCATGCCGTCGCCGGGAACCAGACCGCCGTGGGCGTGGGGAACCTCCATCCATGTGTCGTCGGAGCAGATGGTCACATCGCTGAGCATGGCGGAATCCCAGTGGAAGCCGGGGCCGGGAATGGCACCGATGGTGGGTACGTCCAGATCGAAGATCATGTTCTTGATGAGGTTGGTGTCATCGAAATACTGGTGCTGGAAGCGCTGGGTGGGCAGCTCGGAGTAGGTCTCCCAGCCGTTGGGATCGGACTCGGTCATCCAGCTGTCGCCGATGTGGGTGAAGATGATGATCTCGTTCTTGAAGTCCAGAGACAGGACACGCACCAGCTGGCCGATGGCCCGGTGGGACATACCGCTGTGCTGCATGGGGCCGTCCAGCGTCTTCCAGGTGACCTGTAGGATGCCGTCCTCACGGTACAGGTCGGCGAAATCCTTGAACCACTCCTTGTACTCTTCCAGCTGGGGGAGCTTCACATAATCTGCCAGGGGCTTACTCATAATCATTTACCTCCAAAAAATTATTTTGTTCGTTGGTTTCGGATAGATGGGACTATATCAGGCAGGCGGCACTCAATAGAGCAGCATTGCCATGACCACTGCGATGATACCGGCCAGCAGGTTCACCACCACGGACATCATGAACTGCTGGAAATAGCCCTCCTTATAGGACAGCTTGAACACAGACAGCTGGAAGGCGATGGCGCCGTTGTGGGGCAGGGAGTCGAAGCCTGCGCCGGAAATGGCGGCAATGCGGTGCAGAGCGCCCAGATTGATGGAGGGGTTGGCAAGGATGGAATCACCAAAGTTCTTCATGAACAGGGTGACGCCGCCGGTGCCGTTGGCGCACAGGCCGGACAGCAGGTTCACCGCCACGAAGGTCAGCAGGTAGGGGTGCATATTCATGGACAGCACCTTCTCCACCAGCAGGGTGAACACAGGGGTAGCCTGTACCACGGTGCCGTAGCCCACCACGATGGAAATGAACACCACGGGGATCAGGGAACCCTGAATACCACGGACGCAGGTCTGGAACACATGGGGCAGGTACTTGGGGCCTACCAGCACGAACACCAGCACGATGGACAGCACCTGTGCATAGGTGGTGGCCTGCAGGGCGGTGATGCCCAGCTTCTGGAACAGCAGGCTCAGGCCGATGATGGCAGCCACACAGAGATAGCCCTTCCATGCCGGAGGCAGCTTGGATTCGTCCTCGTCGTTCTGGGGGTCATCGGTATAGGAGACGAAGCCCTCGCCCTTCTTCTTCAGGCGGTTGGTGAGCATGATGAGGTAGACCACGATGAACACCACAGAGAAGGCGGTGCAGACCAGGCTGATGCCCACACCGGCCATGGTGGTGGTGCCCAGATAGGTGGTGGGTGCGATGTTCAGGGCGTTGGGCATACCCACCAGTGTGCCGTAGGCCACGGAGCCTGCACCGGCGGACATGGCGGCCAGCGCCACCTTACGGGACATATTCAGCTTTTTCAGCACCGGCAGGGCAATGGCCAGAATGGCGTACTGATAGGAGGCCACACCGGCCGCCATCATCAGGCAGGTGATGACAAACAGGGCCACGGCGATCCATTTCTCGCCGAACACTTTAATCAGGTGCGTCGCCATGGCGGAGCCGAGGCCGCTCTCCATCAGGCAGAAGCCGAAGGCGCCGCCGATGGTATACAGCAGCAGGAACTGCTGGAACATGGTGCCTACGGAGGGGAGGAAGGCTGTAAAAATCGAGGTGATGCCATCCGGCGTGCAGAAAGACACCAACAGGGTGCAGGCAAAGACCGTCAGAAACAGGTTGACGCCCTTGAAGCTCAGATAGAAGAACAAGGCAAAGGCAACCACGACGACGATCAGGGAAATAAGGGTGGTAGTGGACACAGATCTCTGATCTCCTTTCTTTTTAAGAAGCAGGAATGTAGGTTACTTCTCAAACACATGGGGAAAACGACGGGGCCGGGGAGGCGGGTTGCAGGGCCGCCCTCCGTAGAACCCACCCGGCGCTGCCCGGAACAGCACCGGCTCACGGCATAGCTTTTTAGCAAAGGGCGTGCCAATTTATTTGGCGATGTCGGAAAATGTCGGCATTACGGGGAAAATTTTTTTGTTGACTTCTCCACCATCCGGCTTCCAAAAAACAGATGATGCGAAAACGCATCATCCCCCAGTGATTCGGATAATGCAAAAACGCAGCCGATGCAACATTGCATTGACTGCGCTTCTGCGCTAAAAACGGGCCATTTGACAGATCAAAGCCCGTATTTTTTACGCTTGCGGACAATGGTGGATTGATCTGTTTTCAGCAGAGCCGCTGCTTTATAGCTGCTGGGGCAGCGCTTCAGGGCGTCGGCCAGCACGTGCTTTTCGCAGAACTCCATGTAGGCCTTCAGGGAGAAATGCTCCGGGTCAAACTGATAGAATGCCTCCCAGTCGGCGGGATAGATCTCCGGTGAGGTGGAGCGGACGGCATCCTCCCCCAGCAGCGGGGCCAGATCCTGATAGATCTCCAGCGTCCCGGCGGCGCTGGTGACCAGCAGCCGCTCCACCACGTTTTTCAGCTCCCGGATGTTGCCGGGCCAGTCGTAGGCCTTCAGCTGTTCGATGACTCGGCGGGAGAGGACCTTGGTGCGGCTGTAGCGCTTGCAGTAGTAGTCCAGGAAAAAGGTGGCCAGTGGGGCGATATCCTCCCGGCGCTCCCGCAGCGGGGGCAGCTCCAGCGGAATGACGTTGAGGCGGTAGTAAAGGTCCGCCCGGAAGGTCCCGGCCAGCACGCCTTCCTTGAGGTTCTGGTTGGTGGCGGCCAGCAAGCGGAAGTCGATCTCCTGTTCCTCCACGGCTCCCAGGCGCTTGCTCTTGTGACTCTCCAGCACCCGGAGGAACTTGCCCTGCAGCGCCAGCGGCAGGGAGTTGATCTCGTCGAGGAACAGCGTGCCGCCGTGGGCCGCCTCAATAAGGCCGGGCTTGCCGGTATTCAGGGCTCCGGTGAAAGCGCCCTTGGTATAGCCGAACAGCTCCGCCTCCAGCAGGTTCTCCGGCAGGGCGGCGCAGTTGATCTCGATGATGGGGGCATCGGCTCGGCTGCTGTTGCGGTGGATGTACTTGGCCAGCACCTCCTTGCCGGTGCCGGTCTCGCCGGAGATGAGGACGGTGGAGTCCGTCTGGGCCACCTGAGCGGCAGTCTGGAGGATGGCCTGCATGGCGGGACTGTCTGCGATGATGGTCTCCTTAGCCCGTGCGCGTTCCGGGGAGAGGGCCGGCACCTCGATGGTGCTGTCGTCCTCATAGAGGATAGCCTGCTGATACCGCTTGGCCAGCAGATCCAGCCGGACGGTCTCCACCAACATATACTCCACCTCGCCGCCGCTGCCGAAGATAGGGGTGGCCGTGGCCAGCTGGCGGTAGTGATACCCCTTGGGGGTGAGGACGTTGTTCACCACGGAGACCTTTTTCTTCTCGGTAAAGGCTGTGACGGCCACGCTCACCGACACCTGCCCCTCCGGAATCAGCTGGAAAGCGTTGAGGCTCAGCGCCTCCTCCCGTGTGGCGCCCACCATCTTCAAAAAGGCATTGTTGCAGTAGATGTAATCTCCCTTGCGGTTGAGGATGTAGATCCCCTCGTTGATGTTGTCGAAAATTTCGGCCATGAGCAGTGGATTGGCCACAGAGATCCCTCCGTTTCTGTCAGAAAGGTGTCCTGAGTGGACGCCGGTTTTTATGGGGCTACTTTTTACGGGGCTATTGTAATATAAATCCCGGCGGCTGTCTACCGGGATTTTCGTCGGAGGGCCTCCCTATCTGTTCATAAAATTTTCATATTATTCCTGTTGCCATTTTGTAACTTTTTTTATATAATACCTTATGGTGACATAATACGGCGCAGCCCGACAGGGTTCGTCGTTTCAAATGCAGCGGGCCGGGGCTCCGGCAACGAGGGATATGATATGATTCGATTGAAGGACGTTGAAAAAACATACGAAAACGGGACGGAGGCCCTTCAGGGCATCTCCTTTACCATTGAGGACGGGGAATTTGTATTTCTGGTGGGGCCCTCCGGCTCCGGCAAGTCCACCATCATCAAGCTCCTGACCGGCGAGGTCATCCCCACGGCGGGGCGGGTCATGGTCAACGGCTTCTCCATGAGCCGCATCTCCGACCGGCAGATCCCCTATATGCGCCGCACCATCGGCGTGATCTTTCAGGACTTCCGGCTGATCCCCAAAAAGACGGTGTTCGACAACTTGAGCCTTGCCATGCGGGCGGTGGGGGCCACGCCCCGTGACATCCGCACCCGCATCCCCTATGTGCTGGAGCTGGTGGGGTTGAAGGGTATGGAGGACCGGTACCCCGACGAGCTGTCCGGCGGTGAGCAGCAGCGTGTGGCCATTGCACGGGCGCTGGTGAACAACCCCAGCACCATCGTAGCCGACGAGCCTACCGGCAATCTGGATCCCAACCGCTCGCTGGAGATCATGACCCTGCTGGAGCGCATCAACGCCCTTGGCACCACCGTGGTGGTGGTGACCCACGAGCGGGATCTGGTGAACCACTTCGACAAGCGGGTCATCATGATCGATCACGGGCAGGTCAACGGCGACGGCGTGGGAACGTATGAGGTATAACAGATGAAGCACGATTTTCGATATTTTTTCCGGGAGGGCATCCGCAATATGTTCTCCCACGGATTCATGTCCTTCGCCGCCATCGGCGTGACGGTGGCGTGTCTGGTGATCATGGGGACCTTTTCGCTGGTGGCCTATAACGCCAACGAGAACCTGAAGGATCTGCAGAAGGAGAACGCCGTGCTGGCCTTCGTGGATGGGAACCTCTCTGACAACGAGGCCAAGGCCCTGCAATCCACGCTGGAGAAGATCCCCGGTGCGGCGGACTGCACCTTCGTCTCCCGGCAGGAGGCACGGGACAGCTACGTGGAGCAGTACGATGAGGACGACCTGTACAGCAACCTGGATCCCTCCATTTTTCGCCATCGGTACGTTATCCATCTGACGGACGCCGCACAGATGCAGCAGGTGGTATCCGATCTGGAGGCCACCCCCGGCATCGTAAAGGTCCGGGCGGACGAGGCCATCTCCAACGGGTTTTTGACGGTGCGGAATGTGGCAAGCCTCATCAGCATCGCCCTCATTGCGGTGCTGCTGGTGATCTCGGTATTCATTATCTCCAACACCATCAAGCTCACCACCTTTGACCGGCGGGATGAGATCGCCATCATGAAGATGGTGGGCGCCACCGACGGCTTCATTCGATGGCCCTTCGTCTATGAGGGTCTGCTCATCGGTCTGATGGGCGCCGTCATCGCCTTTGGGCTGCAGTGGCTGCTGTATGAGGCCATTTCCAAGGGCATTGCCGGGTCCGATACCCTGCAGCTGCTGCGGGTGGTGTCCTTCCGGAAAATTTGGGGGCCGGTGGCCGGTGTGTTCGGTCTGGTAGGTATTCTGGTGGGCGTGGGCGGCAGCCTGACCGCCATCCGGAAGTTCCTGAGAGTATAAGGAGGAGTGCAGCATGAGTAAGAAAAAATGGTGCGGCCTGCTGGCCGTTCTCATGGCGGTGAGCATCGTGTTCACCAGCGGCGCTCTGCGCCCGGTGAACGTCTATGCCGAGACCATCGCAGACCTGCAGGAGCAGTCGGAGGAGCACCAGAAGAAGCTGGAGGAGATCAACCAGCAGATCGAGGAGGCCGAGGCCAACAAGGCCGATGCGCTGGAGCAGAAAAACCTGCTGGATCAGCAGGCGGATATCCTCCGCAGCCAGATCTCCAACGCCCAGCAGCAGATCGATGCGCTGGAGGCGGAGCTGGCGGACAACCAGCAGAAGGAGGAGTCCCAGTACGACCTGTTCTGCCGTCAGGTGCGGGATGAAGAGGAGCGGGGTACCGCCTCCTTCTGGTCGGTGATCTTCAAGGCCACCAGCTTCAGCGATCTTTTGGGCCGCATCGACTTCATCAACGAGGTGGCCGAGCACGACCAGAGCGTCATCAACGACCTGCGGCAGCTGCGCCAGCAGATGCAGGCTGACCGGCAGGCGCTGGAGGAGCAGCGCTCCCAGCTGGAGAGCCGCCAGACGGAGCTGGACAGCCAGCTGGAGGCAGCCACCCAGCTCATTGCCAAGTACAACGAAACGACGGACGGCCTGAACGATCTGGCCGCTCAGGAGAAGGCAGCCGCCGATGAGCTGGACGCTCAGATCCAGGCCCGGAGGGAGGAGGAAAACCGGAACAACGGCGGCGATAACAGTGGAGGCAGCGGCGGTGGCGGCAGCAGCGGCTCCGACGAGACGCCCTCCTCCGACGGGTACATCTGGCCCTCGGACTGCCGACTCATTACCTCCGGCTACGGCGGGCGTGACCAGCCCACCCCCGGCGCCAGCACCAACCACATGGGCGTGGACATCGGCGCCTCCTACGGCAGCTACATCTACGCTGTGAAATCCGGCACCGTAGTGGGTTCTAAGTACAGCTGGGGCGGCTACGGCAACTATGTGGAGATCGACCACGGCAACGGCAACTTCACCCTGTATGCCCATATGAGTGAGCGTCTGGTGGAGGTGGGCGAGCATGTGGAGCAGGGCGAGGTCATCGGCCTGTGCGGCTCCACGGGCATCTCTACCGGCCCCCACGTCCACTATGAGATCTGGGAGAACTACAGCCGCATCAATCCGCTGAACCGTCTGCCGGGGTACATCCCCTATTGGTGGTAAGCGGCCTTTTCCCCACCTGCACCGCTTGGTGCAGGTGGGGAATTTTTTATGCCGTCTTTCTCCCGCCGCCGGGCCATAGACTGGTGGAAAGGGGGGGCTGTGTTATGGTGGGATATGTGCGATGGGAGGAGAAGCGGAAAAGGCTCACCCTGCGGCGCTGTCCGCTGGGAGACGGGGAGGTGTGCCTGCTGGAGGGCGGCGGACGGCTGAACCGGCGGG
>OFMX01001268.1_pt1 | contig 19967 bp, 19 predicted proteins | sample 1541901 | NCBI WGS metagenome assembly OFMX01 (sample SAMN04209222, study PRJEB22552) | human gut metagenome | biome: gut; material: feces | host: Homo sapiens | place: USA: Oklahoma | reverse complement strand
CAATATCTTGAAGATACTCATAACCATAGCCGCTTCTTTCTCCCTTTTCATTGACTACATTATAAGTTTCCTCAAAAGATCCTACCCAAATAACATGATCAGAATTTTCTTGGGCAGATGTGGAAACAGGAAAAACAACCAAACATATCATTGTGCAAAATATAAAATAACAAGATTTGAAATTTCTTATATTCTGTACTAATTTGCACTTCTTCATCTTTCTCCCACCCTCCAGGCTACAGTCGCTTGCTTGCTTGCAGATTTTAATTTTACATTCATTAATGTTCAATACCTCCACAACATTTTTATAAATATCTTTGCGACAGCTTCTGCTGTACTTTTACTATAATTATACTCTACAGCCAACTTGTGTCAATTTACTAACAAAGTAATTATATTCTTTTACTCTTTATTTATATAATTCAATTGTATGTTCACAAATCGTTTTTTTCACTTTTTCAATATCCAAAGGTTTAGCTAAATGTGCGTTCATTCCTGCATCTAAACATCTTTGTACATCTTCTGCAAAAGCATTGGCGGTCATTGCAATAATCGAAATTATTCCTGCATCTGGTCGATTTAATGCCCGAATTGCTTTAGTCGCTGTCAATCCATCCATTACCGGCATCATAATATCCATAAGTATTGCATCAAATGTACCCACCGGATTATTATTAAATAATTCGACAGCCTATCCCGAAAAAGCATTTGGAAAACCGAAAGCACTAAGGGCCTTCCTTTGCATGGATGTGTCTTTATCCACAAATGAAATCCTGGACAATTACGTATGCAGGTGGCCAATTGAGGTGTTTTTCCGCCAATGTAAGGATAAACTGGCGCTGGACAGCTATCAAATCCGTTCTGCACAGGGAATCCGAAGATACTGGTTGATTATGTCATTTGCACACTATATGTGTGTTGTTAGAACTGGCAAAGTCTGTCCTTTTGAAACAGGGTATCGCAAGATCAGTGACATAATCCAGATGGAAAAATATCTCACCCTCTATCAATATGCGAGGGAATGCATTGGTTTTGACTCCTTTGTAAAGGTCGTGGCGTAGTTTTGTGCATTTTTTCAAATTTGCTCATTTATAGCTATATATATCATTTCAACAATACTGTCTGCATCAATGTCAGATGTAATAATTTTTTCATTAAAAACTGATGAAAAATCCTTTTCTCTCCACCATCTACGCATATCTTCTTCACCAAATTCCTGTTTTTTATCTCGTGTATTATGCCGCCTGACCGTCTCTTCAAATGGTATATCAAAATAGTACGCATATATATCCATTCCATACAATTCATTTGCCGTTTTGAACAAAGGACTATACCACTCATCATACATGATGCCCTCTAAAATAACCACATCACAATGCTCATACCCATATTTCATAAGTTCTATCATAAGTGGTAATGCCTTAGTATCAACGCCATCTTTAACCCACAAGATATTTCTCCTAATCTCATCTTGTGAAATCACCATTGTATTGTATCCAAATTTCTTTTGTAACGCTCTAGCTACTGTTGTTTTTCCACTTCCAGAGTTACCTCTTAATATAATTATCTTTTTCATAATTTCTCTCTATTCTTTTTAGTGCATGTTCAACAAAAGGCCTTGACTTTTCTGAACAGTTAATAAGCTACATATATCTACAAAATAGAGTTTTCTGGATATGAAGTGACTTCATGGAGTCCATTTCTGATGATTTTAGGTACAAGAAATAAAACGTCTTTGTTTCTTCTTATGAAGGCCTTCCTGTTTCCCAAATCCACCTACAGTAACTAACCTCTCATGTCTACCAGGATCACCATCCTCTGACGGGTCCTAAATTCCTTCGTTCTGCTTATCCATAGTTGGGTGCTGCTCATGCTCCTTTAGCAGGGTCGTTGCCCTATAGAAAATGTCAATGCAGCTACTGGCTCTACTTTGTCTTATATATTTTGCATTCCTGTTTCACAGCACCATTGATGGCGGACGCTTTCCTGTTTACAGTACTTTTTGCTCAGACAGCTATTATGTCGCTTTTTCGGTGGATATCTGACATCATTTTAAATCTGTCATACTCCACACCTTTCGTTAATACCGCATAAAACACTCGGATCAACTTACAGCTGACGGCAACCATTGCCTGCCTTCGTTTCAGCGGATTCTTTACACGGGTTACATAGTAATCATAGATTCCACGGAACTCCTTGTTTCTTGCAAGCAGCGGTACCATTACCTGATACAGGATCTTTCGGAGTTTCCTTCTCCCGCGTTTGCTGATCCTCGTCCTTCCTTTATGCTTTCCTGAACTGTTTTCTAACAGTTCCAGTCCTGCATACTTCTGGATCTGTTTCGGTGAATCAAAGCGTCTGATATCACCTACCTCAGCTATGAATCCTGCTATTGTGATGCTCCCTACTCCTTTAATGGCGAGTAACTTCTCCACATGTGGTACTTTTAGGATCATTTCCTCAAGTACTTTATTGACGGCTTCTAACTGCGAAGTCCATAAACGATGCTCTTCAAGCAGCATATATAATTCACTTTTTGTTCCAATCCCTCCGTCAAGTCCAACACTGTTGTGCGCAGCTTCAACCAGGGTCTTTGCCCTATCTTCAGTAACTCCTCTGCCACGCATCTTTTTATCATGCCAGATCTTTCGGATCCCATTTACTCCAAGCGCGATCACATCTTTTGGCAATGGTGCTTTTTCAAGCACTGCCAGGCCGCTTATTGCATCAAATCGTGTGTATAATCCCAGATATTCCGGGAAATGTATTGCAAGCCATCTCTGGATCCTGTTTGCAGATATGTTGTGCTGCTTCATGATCCTATCACGGCTGTATACCAGGTCTCTTATTTCGGCATAAATTCCTTCTGGCATGTATGGGATTGAATATCTCCCATCCACAACCAGTTTTGCGATTGTTTTTGGATCTTTTGAATCTGTTTTCTTTGGACTGTTATCATCAAGTTCCTTGATCTTCTCCTATAGATAATTCAAAATGTCAGATAGGTTATTAACTTCAATATCGGCTTTTTCACTCTCTTCCATTACAGTCCACAAACTTCCAAATCCCTGTTTTATCCATATCGTTTTCATTCCTAACTGTTTTGCTGGTACAATATCATTATCAATGCGGTCACCAATCATTACAGCATTTTCCGGCTTACAGCCACTTCTTTCCAAAGCAATTTCAAATATACGTCTGTCCGGTTTTGAAACACCTTCTTCTGCTGATGCAATGACTAAATCAATATATTTTCGCACTCCGAGATTTTCTAATCTTTCAGAAGTTCCTAATGGTTGGTTTGCGATTATACCAATTTCATAATTTCTGTTTAACCTTTTCAGGCAATCTTCAGAATCTGTATACAGCTTTTCATATTGTGATTCCCATTTAGGTAGTTCTATCCCCAATTGTTTTGCTATCTCTAAATCACCTTTTTTATTTCTCCTGTATAATGATATCGCATGTTCATAAATTTGTTGCGAAGTTAGACTAGATAATTCAGCAATTTTTTTCATCCTATCTTCATAAACTCTACTTTCATCAACCAGCGTCGAACCAACATCAAAAAATAACCATTTTATTTCATCCTTCTTAGGCAAAAATCCTCTTTGTCTCGCTTCTTCTAGCAGTCTTGGTTGAATTTCCGGATATGTCCAATTAAGCGGTAGTTCATTCATAATTGCTATTTTCTCTATCTCACTATGTAAATCTTTTTCAAACGTATGTATCTCCGCGAAAAATAACTTTCCAAAGGTTTCTTTCCCATCAAAGTTGTCTGGCGCCGTCACAGAATAAATACATATCGGATTTATCTCAAAATTAATGGCTCCTGTTTCCTCATACAATTCTCTCTTTGCTGTTTCAAGAATATCCTCACCTTGTTCTCTATGTCCTCCCGGCACTTCCCATGTACTTCTTTCTCTATGCTTACAGAATACCCATTTTCCATTATGTTTTGCAATAATAACTGCAAACTTTAGCATTGAATCATCAATGCTATCATAAAAATTCACTTTCGTCATATAATGCTCCTTATTAAATTTCTTCTATTTATCATTTATTGTTCCCACAAATAGAGCCAAACCAGAGCCATTTGATAAAACAAATGCCGGAAGCCCGCATAAATACAGGCTTTCGGCATTTTAATCTGTTATTCAAACTCGCTCCTGTTAGATGTTTTCTAAACAGATTTGCTTATGAGATTTCGCTCAGAGTATTGGTATTCTTTTCATTATTCAGATAGTAGAGGCTATCTGATTTTTTGTTGCCATTGTGTTGCCACATTATTGGTGTTAATCTACTATCCCTAATTCTTTTAGGAAGATCGGAGTACCACTCATCTACTTGTCTCATTTCGTACTTCCTTTTTAACGATATGTACTACAATTCGTGTACAATATCCTGATCCAACACTTGCTTCCGTTCTTTCCAATCTGGCATATAATTTGAAAGAAACATATAAAACTGCTTGCTGTGATTTGGATATAAAAAGTGGGTCAACTCATGCAAAACCACATAGTCAATATATGGTATACCAGCTTTAATTAAGTAGAAATTTAGCGTTATTATTCCACGATTTACGCTGCAACTGCCCCACAAAGTTTTCATTTTACGGACTGAAACCTTTGGCATAGGAATACCGTATTTTTCAATAATAGGGTACCAATGTTCTGTTCGTTCCTGAAGGAGCGCCTTCGCCTGTTTTCTCCACCAATTTTCAAACTGTCTCTGAATTTTTGACTGGTCATTCGCATCCTGGCAACAGATATGAATGATCTTTCCTTCTGAATATACTTTTTCTTTTTCACATTCAGTAACAACGAAAAGCATATCTTCACCAAGAAACTTAATTGAAAATCCATCTCTGATTTCATCAGTCGCTGCATATCCAACAGTTTTCCGAAAAGCATCTAGTTTTGATTCAATCCAGGTACCCTTATCCACTAAAAACTCTTCAGCCCACGTGGTCGGAACTGTTTTCGGCATAGACAATACAATTTCCTGAGATGGGTAAACCTTTAAACGACAAGTCTTCATAGATTTTCGATCCAACTTGACACTGACTATCTTTTTAGATGATGGTAATGTAATACTAACCGTTTCCATGCTTAATAGCCCTTCTTAGCCACCATCATAATTTCATCAATGATGATATCAATAGTGTCTAAGCTCCATTCCAGCTTATGGTCTTCCATATAATCAAAGAGAAGATCATCAAGTGCCTTTTTAATGTCTCTGTGTACAATGACATTTTCTCGCCAGTCACGTTTTGTATGTTTTACAATAACGGCTTTGATATCCAATGCCAATTGTCCTAATTCCTCCGAAATTTCTACATCTGTTGCTCCAGTTGATTTTTTAATACCAGCACAAACCGCACCATAGAAAGACTTTGCATCGCTGTCATCCATGATATTTTCAGGATATTTGACAGAATTTCGACCTGCCCGGTAATCTTCTGCCATCTTTTCCATTGAAGACAGATATTTTTCACTATCGCGCTCTTCCATATAGTCAGCAATTGTCTTTTTGATGCGCTCCATGAAGGTCATATAACGAATCGGATCCACATACCGCTGACTTTCCAAGACCTCAACCTGTCGGGTCTGGATTGCTTCAGCCTTGGCCTCGTTAGAACCCAGTCGTGCCAATTGTTCCTCCATTTTCTCCTTGTTGGTAATATCCAGAGGTTCAATCAAAATCTTGGCATCTTCCGCATTCACATAGGCATTCAGAAGCTGACGAATGCCATCTTCATACCGTGAGAAGTCTACACGATCATTAAAGCGCAGAGCTACACTATCTTTTAATTTCTTGAAGAACAAATAGTCCTTGCGATAGGCCTCTGCCTGTTCAAATCCAACGGCTTTAAACAGTTCATAGCTGGAGTACATGAAGTCCACCATTTTTGCAAATGCAGACAGTTTTTCGTAAAAGTCCTTACGCACATCATACTCTCTCAGGCGTTCCTGCCAGACATTGGCGCTGGATTCATCAGGAGCAATTCCCTTAAAAATTTTCCAGAGCTGCTGATGGACCTGAGCGAGTTTGTCCTTTTCTTCCGCAACAGCAGAGATAGCCGCATGGATTTCAGACTTGTTGAACAGGTTCATACCGGACTGCTCATCGCTATACAGATCCAGAGCAGAATTCAGCTTTTTGAAAATTCCTATATAGTCCACGACCAGACCGAAATCCTTATCCGTGTACACTCTGTTCACACGGGCTATTGCCTGTAAAAGGGTATGATCCTTCAGTTTTTTATCCACATACAGGACTGCTGCAATAGGGGCATCAAAGCCGGTGAGCAGCTTATCTTTCACTATCAAAAGGTCAATATCTCCTTCCGGATCAATAAACTGTCCTGTTACGGAGTCTTCATATGCATCGTAGTTATTTTTGAAAAGCGGATCAATCTCTTTGTGAAAGAACTCTCCAATAATTTTTTCAGTCTGAGGCGTATTACTCTCGTCATCGCCTTCTCTGCTGGTATTAGGTGTAATCACAACCGCCGGGGTAATGCCGCCAAGATCCCGCAGCTTGTAAAAAAGCTGCACTGCTTCAGCACGGGAAGAACAGGTCAACATCGCTTTAAATCCTTTAGGTTTCACAAAACCAATAAAGTGCTCATGCAAGTCAAAAGCGATCATATTCAGACGAGCTTCTGTCTGAGCCAGTGCCACAAAACGGCTGTATTTGACTTCTAAATCCTTTTTAGCCTCTTCATTCAGCCCTACGGTAATGTACTTTAAGTGTGTATTGATTTGTTCACTAGTGACCGTCTGAGGAATCACACGGCCTTCATAGACAATGGGGACCGTTACCTTGTCATCGATGGCATCCTGCAGGGTATATTTATCAATCAGGGGGCCGAACTTGGCGTAGGTATCTTTGGCTGACATAACATCTCGCTTATCGTCCTTGGGCTTCTTCTGCATCAGAGGGGTGCCTGTAAAGGCAATCTTGACTGCATTGGGTAGTACCCTGTTCATGTAGATGTTCAGCTTACCGTACTGAGTTCGGTGGCCTTCGTCGATGAAAACAAAGATATTTTCACTGTCGTTGCAGTATTCCTGCTTTACGGCAGCCTCAAATTTGTTGACCAGAGCTGTGATAACGGTATTTCCGTCTTCCTTCAGCAACTCGATCAGACCCTTGCCGGTCTTGGCACGGTGAGGGCTCATCTGTGTATGAATAAAGTTATCCCGGATCTGTTTATCCAGATTAATGCGGTCAGTTACCATCACAAAGCGGGGCCGCTTGATGCTGCTGCCAAGCTTCATGCTCTCCCGCAGAATCATCTTGGTCAGCATAATCATAGTGATGGTTTTGCCGCTGCCTTGGGTATGCCAAACAACACCATTTCGAGTATCAGCACCATCCTGAAGCAGAATTCGCTTCATGCACTTTTTAACCGCAAAATACTGCTTGTAGCGGCAGATCTTCTTCACATTGTTATCGTAGATGATAAAATTGCGGATTAGATCCAGCAGCCGATCCGGGTGCAGCAAGGAAACCAGAGCACGATCCTGCTCCTTGATCTGACCATCCGGAGAACACTTGCGACACCAGTTATTCAGCCACTCCTTATCATCCTCATGCCAGGATACAAAGTACTTTGCAGGAGTACCGCAAGTACCATACAGAACCTTGTCCGGATTCATGGCCAGCACCAATTGAGTGTAACGGAAGAGGTGTGGGATGTATTCTTCGCCCCAGTTGCGGATATTTTGGTTGACACCTTCCATCACATCCACACTGGATTTCTTACATTCAATGACCACAAGGGGGATACCGTTAACCAGTACCACAATATCTGGGCGGGCAAATTTTCCGTTGGGGCGCTCCACTTCAAACTCATCAGTCACCTGGAATGTGTTATTTTCCGGGTGTTCAAAGTCGATAAAACTCAGATCAAAGGACTGACGGGTTCCGTCAGGCAGATCCTCTTCCATGCTCTTGCCGGCACAGAGCAGCTCATAGATTGCCTTGTTTTCAGCATACAGTCCGGCAACACTAAACTGATCCACAGTTTGCATGGCCTTGGCAATGGAGCCTCCAGAAAAGTATCGTTCTTCTGTGCCAAACTGATACATCTGGTGGCTCAGAAAAGACTGCAGTTCTTCCGTAAACAGCACAGCCCGGCGAGAGCCACGTTTTTTCTCCGCTTCACTACGGGGGACAATCGTATATCCCAGTTTTTCAATGACTTTCAGAGCACGATCCTGGGATTCCGGTCGTTCATTAAAAATTGTATGGTTTGGCATAGGTTTTCCTTCTTTCATGAGACTTGTGCTGCTTAACAGAAATATCTGCTATTTATGTAGGTACGCGGACACTGCCTGTGAGCAACAACTTTGCCAAGCTCTTTTTCTTTTTCTTCGTTTCTTCTAACTCTCGCTGATGAAGAGTGATGAGGTAATCGATGGTTATGAAATAATCACCAATTCTTTTTTGCTCCTCTAATTGAGGAACGAATAAGTCAACATCACTAAAAGTTGTTTTGTTTACAATTGGTACAGCTTGTTGAGCTGATAATGCTTTAATTACTGGAGAGAAATTTTCAAATGCTGTAAACACAAAATTATTATCATAATTTGAACTTGGTACGACAGCATTTATTTGTTGATTTGATATTGCAAAGTCTTTTATTTGAGCCACTTTTCCGATGGTAGAACCAATGCTAACAAACAATGTACTACCTGGATTAAGTTTTCTGCCAAAATTAAATCCTTTTTCTGTTAACGTGGTAATCGTATTCTCTACATATCTGTTTCCTTGTATATCAGCAGGACTAACGAACAAGTATGAACCATCATAATTGTCTTTATCTTTTGTAGGTGGAGTACTACCAGTTATTACTTCACCTAATTCAGAAACCTTACGCTGTTCCCAAGCGTCAGAAAATTCTGGAAAGCGAATGACCGGTTCGCTGTGTCCTTTCGCAGGGAACATAGCTTGGAGAAAACCACTTTTCAACCGTTGCAGTTCTGCAATAAGCTGCTGCTTTAACTCGATTACCCTGTCGCAACATGAAAGAATTTCTGCAATCTTTTTCTGCTCATCAACGGGAGGAAAAACAAGTGCCGCAGAGAAAAACTCAGGAGTAGATACATTTAGCAGGCCGTGGTTTCTTGCGCCTTCCTGGGCAATCTTGTATATCTCCCGATTAAACATTCCGGCTTCAAAATACTGTCTGTAGAAATCAGTATTTGTGCCCTCATTAGCTGAGAAGCAGATATATAACGGAGAAACAATGCCTTTATCATACTTCTCCAGTTGCTTGATTGCACCATACGCGTAATCCGCAGAATAGCTCTTGTTATATGCGAAATTACCTTTTTGAAGAAGAAAATACCCAGTCTTATCTTCACTGGCGTAGGGCGTATTATAATAATCAAGCTGGCTGATTAGTCCTTGCTGTGCAGAAATGGTCAGAACATTTTGATTGTTTTCAGTATTTTTCTGTGTCAATCGATGGAAACATTCGTTGAAATGAACGACTTTCCACTCTTTAGGAATCACATAGCCGTGTTCCAGTTTATATCCTTCTGGTACCTGCCCAGCGGCAATACCAGAGTATATCTGTTTGGTCATGTACTTGACCTCCTATATTATAGCCCAAGTTCTTTCAGATAGGCGTCCATCTGCTTCTCAGCCTCTGCAATCTCTATTTTCAGCTGGGCAATATTGGACTGAACCTGCTGAAGATCAATCGGATCTTCCTCTTCAAAGGTATCCACATAACGTGGAATATTCAGATTGTACTCATTCTCTTGGATTTCGTCCAAGGTTGCTACATGTGCAAATTTATCCTTTTCTACACGGTTCTGATATGCTTCCACAATGGCATCAATATGTTCCGGTGCCAATTCGTTCTGATTGCTTGCCTTGATATAACGAGGATTACCATCCTCGTCCTTCCTGCTGGCGTCGATAAAAAGCACATCCGTGTTGGGGCGATTCTTCTTAAACACCAGAATACAGGCCGGGATAGAAGTACCATAGAACAAGTTTTCAGGCAAACCAATAACCGCATCCAGAAGATTTTCCTCAATAACTTTTTGGCGGATACGACCTTCTGCTGCACCACGGAACAGAACACCATGAGGCGCAACAGCGGCAATTCGGCCATTGACGGAGAGGCTGTTGATCATGTGCAACAGGAATGCCCAGTCACCCTTACTTGCAGGAGGGACACCCCAGTCGAAACGATGGAACTTATCCAGAGTGGCTTCCATCTTAAACTCTTTTTTGCCCTTGCCACTGGACTCACCGCCGGGATTAAAACCGGATGCCCACTTATCCTTCGAGAAAGGCATATTTGCGACAATGGCATCAAAGAGAAGCAGATTACCGTCAGCATCCAGGAACACCGGGTTTGCCAGAGTATCACCCCAGCCAATCTTTGCATCCCTGATTTCATGGATATACATATTCATCTTGGCCATTGCCACGGAAGACCCGTTGACTTCCTGACCATAAATGGAGACTTCCTTGCTGTTCTGCTTTTTCGCAGCCTTGATCAACAGAGAACCAGATCCGCAGGTAGGATCATACACACGCTCACCGGGCTGGACATTCACAATGCGAGCCATTATTTCGGAGACAGCTGCCGGGGTATAGAAGGAACCAGCCTTCTTACCTGCCATGCTAGCAAACTGGCCAATCATGTACTCATAGGCATCACCAATAACATCGGCAGGGACTTGACCAGGCTTCACCTCGATATCCGAAGGGCGAAGGCTCAGCGGCTCAAAGTCCTCCAGTAGATCCCGAAGGATTGCCTTTTTGTGTTCTAGTGTGCCCAGTGCATTTTCGCTGTTGTAGTCCACGGTGTTCAGAACACCGGCCAACTGTTGGTTGTTATCCGCCTCGATTTTGCGCATAGCGGCATTGATCAACTGCCCAATCTTGTCAGAATATCTCTGGTCATAGAGAGACTGGAAGGAGCACTCTTCCGCAATGATAAAGGGCAGATATCGCTTCTGACGCTCCAGACGGATGCCGGAATACTCCTTTTTCAATTCGTCCAGAGCATCTTCATAGGAATCACTCAGATACTTTACGAACATAATCGGCAGTACGTAGTCTTTATAGTTGGCTGCATCGATGGTATCTCGCAGAGTATCTGCGCCACGCATCAATGCATTTTCAATATCCTTCTTAGTCGTCATTGGTTGGTTCCTCCAATCATCTTTTCAATAAGATGTTCTGTTAATATACGTTCATTTTCGATCAGCTCACGATACATACGTTCTCGTTTTCTGCTTAACAGGTCAATCTGCGCCGCTTGCCGTTGAATATGCAAGGGCTGTAAGGGGACTTCCAAATCCAAGACTGTTTTGATTTTTACGGTCTTCTGGGCTGTCCCGCTTTCCAGGCTGAGAATTCGTTCCTCCACACTTTTTTGTGCCAGACACAATCGAAGGTACTCCGGCATAACCTTTGCACAGTCTTTTACTCGAAGTATCGCAAATTGAGAGGGGACGAGAATATTTTCATAGTCAGGCTCGATAGACGCCGGGTACATTGGAGAGACCAGCCGAATTACAACATCTCCTACCTTTGTAAATAAGGCATTCTCCAGACTCTCACAGGCATGAAAAATCTCCAGCTCTGATCTATTAATATTTCCATTTTCATCGAATGCTCTAAGCGTAAGACGGCTGTACTCGAAAACGCTTTCCTTCTGATTTTTAGCCTCTTTTCGGCTTAAAACTATTCCGCCTTGCACATCTGCAAGATCTGAAATTTTAGCGATCATCTTTTCGCCTCCAAAGAAAAGCGATCCGCCCATAAATGGGCGGGCCACCTTATCATGTTATCTGGTGTGACTTTCAGGGCAGCAGTGCGCACAACCGTCTACACAGTTGTAGTACTTGCGTGCTTCCTGAACAGCCGCCTGAGAGGTGTAAAACTCGCCCAGGTAGATTCTGTTCGCTACGTCAGGCAGCCATGCGCAATCTGCACGATGTACCTCATGCTCGCCAGTCCACTGCTCATTCTTATTAACATAGAACTTCATTGGCTTGTTCTCCTTTCATTGAAAGTACAAGCCCACATTGACATTCCTGAGAATATCTGATATCATAATGATGTATAACTATGATATTTGCGTGGGAAGCTCTCAGAACAGTTGCCGCTGTATCTGGGAGCTTTTCTCTTGTCTGAAGATATAGTACCATACGGCTTGCAGGTTGTCAAGTTTTTCAAAAAAAATATTTGTAATATTCAAATATGACATTTTTTCTGTTTGTGTCTTAACCTAGGATTTTATACTCTATCACTGCTTTCAAATAGACTTCTAGCTCACCATTTAAAATTAGATTGACATACTCCAACGGAGCGTTATAGATCAGCCCGTCTAGTTCTGACCGCTGGTACATACTGTTTGCCACCTCGTTCTCCACAGCGGTGCAGTCGATGGCGAGCAGTGTCCCGTCATCCAGACGCAGTTCCACACAGGCTGTGTCCGGGTTGAACTCACAGGACAAAATCTTTCTCATAGTCGTTACCTCCCAATACTTGAATTTCAATTGATTTTCCGCAGAGGCACAAGGTCTGTTTCGTTAATTTTAGAATCTGGCAAGCAATGCGTGTGGCTATCCACACACAAATCCGGCAAGCAATGCGAGCGTTAATACACACTCACATTCCCTGCCGTCTGCTTGTTGAGGGCAGCGCCCCCAAGCTCCCTCTGAACACAGAATTTCATTCTGTGGCTGCGCGTTCTGCTAACGCGTTGAAGGGGTCCGGTTGATCTCGTCCGCTGATTTCCAGTGTGGCCTTTCCGTCAGTTCGTTTTTCTTTCTGCATAATGAGTGCCCCATCTGCACAGCCCGACAGTCCGGTGGTGCCGGAAATCTTCTCAAAGCTATCTCCCGCGGGCTGCTTTCTAGTGTGGTGGACAATCAGGATGCAAACTCCATGCCGGTCTGCAAATTGTTTCAGTTTTCCAATCACCTCATAGTCGCTGGAATAGCTGTAATTATCGCTTACCATCTCCCGGACTTTTTGCAGGGTATCCACGATAATCAACTTGGTGTCACTGTGTTCCCGGGCAAATTTTTCAAGTTGTTCATCCAGACCGCTGCCGATCATCTTGGCACTGGTAGCAAAGTGGAGAGCGTTTGTCCCCTCCACACCGAACATGCGGAACATCCTGCGCTGCAAACAGCTTTCATCATCTTCCAGCGCAAGATAGAGGACTGTTCCCTGATGAACCTTGTAACCCCACAAATCCTGCCCAGTGCTGACATGGTGAGCAATCTGCGCCCCAAGAAAAGATTTACCGATTTTTGGAGCTCCGGCAAGGATATATGCTCCAGTATAGAGCAGGTTTTCAATCACCGCAGACTTTACCTCAAACACATTGTCCATCAGCTCGTCCAGGGTTACAGTGTGCAAGTAAGCCGGGTCGCTCATGCGCTGTATCCTGCGGTACATTTCTTCCAGGCTTTCCTGCGGATTTACAACTTCATCGTTGATTTCTCCCTTAGAAGTGGTTATACTAATGTCAGCGTTTTTAGAGATTGACTGCCCATCGTCTGCGCCAACAGATGAGTCCTGGGCGGTCATTTTCTTTTTTTCATCGGTCATAGGCAATATCCTCCTGCATTCCTTTCATAATGGTTGTGATCATCTGAATGGTGTCCAACAGTTCCTCGTTTACGCCTTGCCCGGCTTCAATCCGGCGTAGCTCGTCCAGCACAGCAGCCAGCTGATCTCGCAGTGCCTTATAGACTCTTGGATTTCCCTGAACCACCACATCCCGGCAGATCAGCCGATGGATGATATAATCCTGCTTGGTCAGTCCGGTGAGCTTGACTGCTGTTTCAATCTGGGCATCCTCCTCAGGGGAGACCCGGAAAGATACGGCCTTGTTTCTCCAACGGTTGTGCTTATCCAAATTCTTTGCTGACATTTTTAATTGCCCCTTTCCATATTCAATTTATCTGCCATTTCCGTTTGTTTGGACGGAAACAGGTGCGCATAATTTTAAGTGATGTCGATGCTCTCGTGTCCCACCCGGTCTGCGATGGCTGTGGCTGAGAACCCCATGTCGATGAGAAGCGAAACCGCACTGTGACGAATATCGTGGATTCGGATACGCGGGACTCCAGCCTCTTTGGAACCTCTATCCATCTCCCGGTGGAGATAACTCTTGGTAACGGTGAACATTCGGTCATCTGCTCCAATTCCGTAGAGCATTTTGAGGTAATCCTGAATTTCCTCTGCCAGAAACTGCGGCATAGTAATGACACGATTACTCTTTTCGGTTTTTGGAGTGGTGATCAGATCCTGCCCATTCAGCCGCTGGTAAGACTTATTGATGGTGACAGTGCACTTCTCAAAATCAAAATCTGCCGGGGTCAAAGCCAGAAGTTCTGCTTTTGTCAATATAAGTCTAAAAAAATTTGCTTTTAATTCGCAAAAAGCACCACTGTTTTCATCCAGTGATGCTCCTGCGAACAATCTTATTCCGTTTATGCTTTTTCTTCTTTGTAGAAAATGTCATCCATCTTCCAGCTTATCTCCATACGACCTGGTTCATAAATAAAGACTTTCTCAATAATCTTTGACAGCTGTATTTTGTCAAAATCCTGCAATGCTGCAATCTCATTTACTTCCATTTCTTTTTCTGTTGCTTCATCACATTTTTTCTTCGCTACTGCAATCTCATTCTCCAATTCTGCTATCTGCAAAGTGATTTCTGAAATACGGGAAGTCGTTTTTTCCAGTTCTTCCATATACCCTTCCTTGTCCAACACTTCTGAACGATAATCAGAATACAGTTTCATTTTTCTTGACGAGAGTCGCTTTTTTTCACTTTCCAGTGTTGCGATATTTTCTTCTTTCAAAATTGTTTTATGCCATTCACTTTTCTTTTTCTCAAGATTTTCCGAAATGAGTTGTGCCATATTTCTGGCTGCATCCAGTACTGTTTCTTCTGCTTCTTTCCTGTCCATTTTACTTTCCGCACACCCACTAAGACCGCTGATATGTGCCTGCATACAGCGATACCCAGTCTCTCTGCTGGTAAAACCAAGTCTTCTTCCACAGGTCGGACAAAAGAAAATAGGGCAGGCTACTCCTCTTTTTGTAAGAACTCTTTTCTGGTTAGTAAATGCTTTTTCATTTGCTTTCTGGAATAATTCATCGGATATAATTGGTTCATGTGCATTTTCTACAACAATCCACTCTTCTTTATCATTGGAAACCAATTTATTGCTTCCTGTTCTTGCCACTCTCTTTTTATTCCAAATAATTTTTCCAAGATACACTTCATTTTTGAGCATATCTGAGATTGTTGTGACTGACCAGAGTTTCTTTTCTTTTTCGTTTTCTCTGTGCATTTTTATACCTTTTCTGCACATATACTCCCGGCATGTAAGCACATGGGTTTCGTTCAGATGTTTTGCTATCTGTCCTTTTGTTTTCCCATCTGCCGCCATTGTGAATATCAGTTTCACTATTTCAGCCGCTTCTGGGTCTATAACCAGATGATGCTTATCTTCTGGATCTTTAATATATCCATATTTGGGAAAAGCCGGCATATATTCACCGTTTTTAGCATGTGTTTTCATAGCAGAACGAACTTTTCTGGACAAATCTCTGCTGTACATTGCATTCAGCATATTTTTTAACGCTACACTCATTCCTCCAGTAAAACCAGAGGAATTGATACTGTCAAAGCCATCGTTAATTGAGATAATTCGAATACCAAGGACTGGCAGGATTTTTTCCAGATAATTCCCCACTTCCAGATAATCTCTTCCAAATCTTGAAAAGTCCTTTATAACAATACTTTTTATACGTCCTGCTTTTGCATCTTCCACCATCCTCTGAAAGCCAGGACGGTTAAAGTTTGTACCACTGTACCCATCGTCTACATATTCAACTACTGGACAGTTAGTAAATTCGTCCTGTTTTTTGATAAATTCGTTTATCAGCATTCTCTGTGCACTGACACTGTTACTTTCGGCTTTTATACTGCCATCTACATCATTATCCTCCGACGAAAGTCTGATATAAACAGCGATACATTCTGTTACTGGCATAACTCAGCCTCCCGTTCTTTTGCATATTTTCTTAATTCTTCCAACATATCATCATACACCAAACGTACCGTAATAGAACCGCTTTCATGTATTTCGATTTTTTCTACAAAAGCATTGACCATTTCCTTTGTCAGCGTTCTCGTATTGCGGTATTTATTGATCAATGTTTCCCATTCTTCCTCTGTGTGAAAATTTTTTTCATATCCAACCTGATGCTTTAATAAAATTTCCATGTTATTCTGGATCTCTTTTTCTGTTTCCGCATCCTGCTTTGAAAATGTTTCATACTGCTCTGCATCAATAATACGGCACACATAATCCTCAAACAATCTTTCCCGGTGTACTGCCACTTTTTCCAGTTCTTTCCGGCATTTCTTGATTTCCCTGTTAAACACATCATATTTTTTAATGCTTTCCTGTCTTTGATTCAACCGCCGAATCAAATCTACATTTTCAACATATACATTGATATGTGCACGTATCACACGCAGTACATAATCATTCACTTCCAAATCAGTGATAGAATGTGGCGTACACTTCCCGTGGAGCTTATTATTTCCACAGTAAAACCTACGATGATTGCCTTTTGTTTTCCCATATAAATACATGGTTTTTCCACAGTCTGCACATACAATTTTCTGCTTGAAAAAGTTGAAGTCTCTTACATTATTGCCATTTGATTTACGAGCTTCATTAACCCGTTTTACGATATGACCAATCTTTTCCTGTACCTCATCAAAATCCTTTCTGCTCACAAGTGCCTCATGGGTATTTTTGATAATGATCCATTCTTCTTTCTGATTCATTTTCTGTCTCTGTGCTGCCCAGGAATCATTGGTAAACTGATTATGCACACTATCACCGGCATAATATTGATTCTCAAGGATTTTGTGGACTGTTCCTCCACTCCATGTCCATGTCGCTGACTTTTCATTTGCTTTTCCTGCTTTATCCAGCTTGTAGGCTTTCGGGCAGAGATACCCATCCGCATTTAATTTCCGGGCAATCTCTGCATAAGTCATTCCATCAATAAAATACTGAAATATCTTTTTCACCACTGGTGCCGCTACCGGATCTGGAATCAGCTGATGAGGATTATCCTTGTCTTTTTCATAACCATAAGCCATCTGACCGGAAGGAAATTCGCCATTTGCCCAGCTCGTCCGGTATGAACTTCTTATTTTCTTTGCCAAATCTCTGGAATAAAACTCATTATACACGTTTGACATGCTGATCAGCAGGCTTATGTCATCTCTGAACGAATCATAATGATCATTCACCGAAATAAAACGCACATTAAAGAATGGGAACACTCTTTCAATATAGCTTCCTGCCTCTACATAATTTCTTCCAAGTCTAGAAAGATCTTTAACAATAACACAGTCAATATTTCCCTCTTTGATGTCCTGCATCATCTCATTAAAACCATCTCTCTCAAAATTAGTTCCGGTTTTAGATATATCATAATATTCCTTTGCAACCACGATATCTTTCTGTTCTTTTACGAAATTATGAAGCAGAACCATCTGCGTTTCTATCGTATTTCTTTCTCTGTTCTTTTCACTCTCATAGGAAAGCCTTGCATAAAGGGCTGCATGTGAAACTTTTTCACACTGGTTTTCAGCTTCTGTAACCAAATTTTCTTTATTTCCAACATTCACATAATCTACTTTTCTTGATTTTCGAGCCATTTATACGACCTCCCTCTTTTGAATTTCTATTCTTCCGTCCATACCTGTGCTGACATCGCATCCCACCGACTGTATCTGCCGTAACAAAGATTGATAACAATCATCAAAATTAAATCTGACTTCAATATGTTTTTTGTCATATACTAATATCTGGTCAATCAGTTCAACAGCAACAGTTCTTGTAAGTTCCTGTATATTCTGATGCTCGGCAAAATAATCCAGCCAATGATATTTATCACTTTTTGATTCCAGGACTTCACTGATCTGCTGATCAATGCTTCGGACTGCTTCCTCGGCTTTTTTCCGTTTTTCTGTGTACCCGTCATGAAGCTCTTTATAATCTTCTTTTGAAATGATTCCTTCACGGAAATCCTCATATAGATAATCTCTTAACTCCCGGCATCGCACGGCTTCTTTTTCTTTTGCTTCTTTTCTAATTTCCAGTTCTTTTATATCCAATTCTTGAAATGGTACTTCATGGATAAAATCCATGATTTTTTTCATATCAAGGATATTTTCAATATGGATTTTTACCAGTTCCAATACTGTTTCTTCTAGTTTACCCATTGGTATTCTGTGTGCTGCACACGCTTTCGTAGCCGCATGTCTGGAACAGATATAGTAAGCGTATACCTTTCCTCCTGCTGGAACATCCCGTTTGATCATCATTGCCCCACAGTCTCCACAAACCACAAGTCCAGATAATGGATATACCTTTTCCTCGTTCGGAGAAGTCCTTGTATCTATCCCTAATAATCTCTGCACCAGTGCAAATTCTCGTTCTGATACGATAGCCTCATGGTTTTTTTCAATTCTAACCCAATCTGTCTCCGGCTTTTTCATCAATTTTTTTACTTTATGGTTTGGTGTTGTTCTTTTTCCCTGCACCAGAGTTCCAGTGTATACTTCATTTTCAAGGATTCTTTTTACCGACATGGCGCTCCATTCTGCCTGTTCGTGTGTTTTAAAATTATCCTGAATCCTTATTCCAAGACTGTGCTTGTATTCCATTGGTGAAAGAACACCCTGTTTGTTCAATGCATTGGCAATTGCTGTCTGGCTCATACCTGATAATTTCATGCGGTAAATTTCTTTGACGATACCTGCCGCATATGCATCTATCACCAGTTTGTTTTTATTATCTGAATCTTTCTGGTAGCCATACGGTGTAAACGCTCCGATATATTCCCCATTTTTTCTCTTTACTTCCAGGTGGCTTCTTATTTTGATAGAAATGTCACGGCAATATGCATCGTTAATGAGATTCTTGAAGGGAATCACGATTTCGTCTGCCTGACTTTTCCCTTCCAGGCTGTCATAATGATCATTGACCGCAATAAACCGCACGCCAAGTGCCGGAAATAATCTTTCGATATATTTTCCGGCATCAATATACTCACGTCCAAAACGGGAAAGGTCTTTTACAACGACACAATCCACAATTCCTTTTTTGATATCTTCCAGCATCATCTGAAATGCAGGACGTTCAAAATTAGAACCGCTGTAACCGTCATCCACCCGTTCTGATACAACAACTATATCCTTTTTATCTTTTAGGAAATTTTTTATCAGATCTTTCTGATTTGAGATACTGTTGCTTTCACGCTTTCCAGCAGTAGCAACATCGCCATCTTCTTTCGATAAACGAACATAAATGGCTGCATGATAGATTTTCTTTGAATTGTTAATTTGATTCATCTTCATCCTCCTTAGTTTTACCTTTCCATCAACATTGGTAAAACCCAGAGGGTGAGTCGATTTTGTCCTAATAGAAATGAGGAGTCCTGAATTCCTCGCCTCCATATTAACATAACTCTTCAGATTTTACCACCACTTTTTATACAGAAAGCAAAAGTTCCTCAAATGCATCTTCAAAAGATACTCCATTGTTTGCAAACCGTATTTTCACTTTTACATTTCCTATACAGACAAGATAGGGATTTCCCACTTGTCTAAGATATTGAGCTATTCTTTTTTCTTTCGTCTGATTCCGGTCAATCCTTATTTTTCGGATGTCCTTCAATTCCTTCAGATCTACATCATCAAAATCCGTTTCCAGATAGTTTCTATATTCCTCTGCCGTCATGCCCTTCTCCTTCCATTCCCATCTGAATCCGTACTGCTTTCAGTACCCGATCCAGGCTCCACTTATTTACTCTTCCGCATTTCTCAATAATACATTTCGTAGAAATGCTCATAACCTGTTCAG
>OFMX01001267.1_pt1 | contig 20040 bp, 19 predicted proteins | sample 1541901 | NCBI WGS metagenome assembly OFMX01 (sample SAMN04209222, study PRJEB22552) | human gut metagenome | biome: gut; material: feces | host: Homo sapiens | place: USA: Oklahoma | reverse complement strand
CGAGAAATGTATGGACTTACGTTTTTTGCGGCTACGCCGCTGGCTGCTGAAACAGTAGCCGAATAAAACGGTTTTTAACCGTTTTATTGAAAACTAGTATCAGATACCAGGCTCAGGACGCGGCCGTGGTTTCGGCGGGCTGCTCCGGCATTCCTTCGCAGACGACGGGGGACTGAGGCGTGCAGATGGCCATGTAGGTGTTGCCCCGGCCCAGCTCCAGCGGCTCGCCGCTTTCCGTGAAGAAGCGGAACGGCTCCTTATCCCCGGCGCACATCCAGACGATGGGGATGAGCTTGCCGCCGCAGGCAAAATAGCCCTTGCCGCCGGCAGAAAAGTCCGCAATGTGGTAAATGCCGGTGGTGGTGATGTCCGCGTACATGACGATGACGTTCCGGAAGGCTTCGACTTCCTCGGTCTTCAGGTCGGTCATGACCTTGCCGTACTGGTTGAAGGCGTACTTGCCCGTGCTCTCGTCGTAGACCATCCGGGTCTCCTTCCGGGCTTTCTTATACACCAGGGTGATGCTGATGTCCTTTGCCTCAACGCCGTCAGCCGGGGTGCCGTCGTCGGTGAAGCTGAAGCCGTAGTCCCGCTCCAGGGTCATGGGGTAGCCCTGGGCTTCGGCATAGGCCTTGATGCCGGACCCGATGCCGTAGAGGGTGTTCTCATAAGCGCCCTTGCGTTCTTTGTCCCGGTAGGAAGCGCCGGTGGAGGCCACCGCCCAAGCGTCAATGTTGAAATTCTCCACGCCCCGGTCTTTGGCATCCTTCAGCGCCTGGTCGGAGCCGCCGGCGTGGGACAGGATCAGGTCATAGTGCTGGGCGATGGCATTGAACATGGGACGGGTGGAACGGGTGGAGCCGATGGCGTCCACGGAATCGATGTCCGTGAACAGCGCCAGGCAGCGCACCACGCTGTCCATATTGACGTAGCACTCGATCAGCATATCCGCCTTCACCACGCCCACATGGGGAATGTTATCCGCCAGATTGCTCACGGTGTTGGCAAAAATACGGCCGGTGAAGGGCGCGTCCAGGATTTCGCCGTTCAGGGGGTTGACATAAACCGGCGCCGGTTCCGTGGTGGGGACGGTGGTCGGTTCGGTGGTTGGTTCGGCGGTGGGGGCGGCGGTGGTCTCCGGCACCGCGGCGGGCGCCTCAGTGACCGCCGGGTCTCCCTTGGCGCCGCAGCCGCACAGCAGCAGCGTCAGCATAAGCATCAGGGCAATGAGTCTTTTCATGATCTTCTTCCTTTCCGTTTGTTGAATTTAGTTGAATTGGGTAGCGACCTTGCTGCTCTCCATGGTCTTGCCCAGGGTGTAGTAGAACACGTTGTCCCGGGCTGGGTTCAGGTCGCTGAGCACGCCGCGCTTGGCGTAAATGGCGTAGTAGCCGGCCATGACGGGGATGATGTGGCCGTTGTCCTCCACCAGCTTGTGGAGGTTATAGTAGTTGCCCCTGTCCGCCAGGGACTGCTTGACCATGGTGTAGATCGTCTCGTTGGCAAGGCCGCCCCAGCTCATTTCGCCCCAGGGGCGGAAGAACTCCGACAAATCCGCCGTGGCGGGCAGCTTCGTGATGCCGAGATAAATGTCGTAGTTGGCCGCCTGAAGCCGGGCTTCGTAGACGCTGGTGGGGCTTTCCACGGTCTCGCAGGCCAGACCCAGCTCCGTCAGCGTGGCCGCAATGTTCCGGGCGCAGCGCAGGCGGGCGGAATCGTCGCTGTTGACCAGCAGCTTGAGCGTTCTCGTCACGCCCTTGTCGTTGGTGGGAACGCGGAGCTTGCTGGCCGCGTCGATGAAGCGCATTTCGTCGTAATCATAGGTCGCGGCAAGGCTCTTGCTGTAATAGGGCGACATGGGGGAAATGGGCAGGGTGGTGGGCAGCGCCAGCCCGCCGTAGTTGTTGTCCACCAGCGACTGCCGGTCGATGCCGTAGGTCAGGAAGGTACGCAAGGTACCGTCGTCAAAGTAATCACTGTAGGTGACGTTGCAGCCGATATACATCAGGAAGCCGCTGTCCACCTCCCACAGCTCAAAGTCGCAGCGGTAGTCGGCGTAGGAGTCCGTCTGGGGATTGGTGCAGACCACGCTCAGGCCGGAAAACTCAAACTCGTCCCTTATCTGGGAGGGGGATTCCGCCTCGATCAGGGCGATGGAGGAATCCTTCGCCACCAGATTTTCGCTCTTGCACCACCAGTTCACGACCCGCTGCAAATGCTTCCCGCCGATGCCCTCTTCCAGGGAATAGGGGCCGGTACCCAACGGGTTGTCGGAGGACACCTCCGAGGCCTTGACAATGGGGATATCCAGCAGCAGCGCCAGATTCTGATACGGCGTATCCAGGAAAAAGTCCACGCCGCCGTCGCTGGACAGCTCCACCCGGGCGATGTGGGTGAAACGCCCCTTGTAATATACGTTTCCCCGCGCCTGCTCGTAGCTGGCGACCACGTCCTGCACCGTGACCCGGGTGCCGTCGGAGAAGGTGGCGTCCGGCTCTAGGTAGATCGTCCAGGTGCGGTTATCCGGGGTGACATGATAGCTGGAGCACAGAATGGGGGTCGTGTTGTTCTTGGCGTCCACCGCGAACAGCGGCTGATACATCAAAGACATGACCACACGGTTGGTGTAGTCGCTGCCGTACAGGGGGTTCATGGAGCGGTCGGGATAGTAGGCCAGGGTCAGATCCTGAGAGTCCGGCGCAATGGTTTCCTCCTCCGGCTCCTCGCCCTCCATCAGAATGGCGTTTCCCGTGGGGACGTAGGCGGAATTGTCGATACTCCGGACGCAGCCGGTAAAGCACCCCAGGCAGAGGACAAGCGCCAGCAGCGCGGATATTCCCTTTTTCATCCCGTCACCTCCCGGCAGACGATCACCGCGCCCTGGGACCCCCGCTCTCCGCCGGTCGCCCGGTGGGACCAGAAGCGGTCGCAGCTGCACACGGTGCAGTCGTCGCTGATGTCAATATGCTCCACGCCGCAGCGGCGCAGAACCATGGCGTTGATCTGCTTCAAATCCAGATGGTATTTTTCGCCCCGTTTTTCAATGTAAGCGTCCACCTCCGCACCGAAGGCGGCGCGCATGGCCTCGGGGACGTCGGCGTCCGTCTCAAAATGGCACATGCCGATGTTGGGGCCGATGGCGGCGCGGATGTTCTCCGGCTTCGCGCCGAAGCTTTCCGCCATGGCGCGCACCACCTTTGCGCCGATGGCCTGGGCGGTTCCCCGCCAGCCGGCGTGAGCCGCGCCCACCGCCCCGGTCACGGGGTCGAAAAACAGCAGCGGCGTGCAGTCGGCGGTGAACACCAGCAGCGCAACGCCCGGGGTGTTCGTCACCAGGGCGTCGCATTTGGGATAGTCCCGGTGGCACAGGCCGATATGGTCTTTCTCCGTCACCACCCGGACGATGTCCGAATGGATTTGCAGGGTCATCACCAGCTTTTCCGGGTCAAAGCCCACGGCGCGGCCAAGGCGGCGGAGGTTTTCCTCCACGTTTTCCAGGCTGTCCCCCCGGCCTACGGCCAGATTCAGGCTGCTCTGGGTGCCGGTGCTGACGCCGCCTAAGCGGGTGGTGAACCCGTGGGGGACGGTGATGCCGTCGGCGGTCAGATATTCCAGTGTCTCGTATTTCTGTGTTCGTATCATAGTTTCATCTTTGCGCGTCGGAAGTAAGGCATTTCATGCCTTAGGAACCTCTGAATAAATCGTCTGCGGCTGTGAGCGGATCTTTTCCGCCCACTCTTCGGTACCGAAAACGGGAAATACATACAGTATTCCGCCGTTTCCGGTACCTCGATTGGTCGAAAAATCTCTCACTCACAGCTCTTGCCGATTTAATCAGAGGTTCCCTAAAACTTGGAAGGAAGAAATCTTATGAAGCACTTTTTGATTGTTGTGGATATGCAGAAGGACTTCGTGGACGGTGCGCTGGGAACACCGGAGGCGCAGGCAATTGTGGAAAAGGTAGCGGATAAGATCCTTGGCTTTGAGGGGCAGATTTTTGCTACGCTGGACACCCATCGGGAGAATTATCTGACCACCGCCGAGGGGAAAAAGCTGCCGGTAAAGCATTGCATCAAGGGAACCCCCGGCTGGGTGCTGAACGACAGCATTGCGGCTGCGCTGGAACAGAAGGGCTACACACCGGTGGAAAAGCTGACCTTTGGTTCTGTTCTGCTGCCAAGGCTGCTGTACCAGGCAGCGGCGGGGGAGAATTTCACCGTTGAGCTGGTGGGACTGTGTACGGACATCTGCGTGGTGTCCAATGCGCTGATGCTGAAGGCGAATTTCCCGGAGATGGAGATTTCCGTGGACAGCGCTTGCTGCGCCGGAGTCACTCCGGAAACCCACGAGGCTGCCCTCACCACCATGCGCTGCTGCCAGATCAATGTGAGATAGGAAAGCTTCCGAAGGAAGTATGAAATGCCGGATTGGTGCCGCGTCCGCAGCACCAATCCGGCTCTTTCTGTAGCTGGTTTTGGATGCCTGATTATCCTTTCTTTGCTGCCTCTGCGGCGCGGTTCTCTGCCCAAAGGGCGTCTGCGAGCAGGCGGCGTAGGCGTCGCACTTGGCGCACAGAGGGTCTGCCGTCTCGGGAGACTGCATGTCCGTGGAATGCGCGCCGGAGGCTTCTACCATTGCCCGGAGCTTTTCCGGATTCTCCAGCATGGGACAGGGACGGAGCATGTTGTCGTTGAAGGGCTGACCGTCGTGATAGGCCATGAACATGGGGGACTGCATGGCTTCCAGCAGGGACTTCTGGCGGATATTGGAATCGGAATAGTGGATGAATACACAGGGATCCATGTCGCCGTTGGCATTGCCCCGTCCTGAAGAAAACGGCGACAGAATCGGAAGTCCGCGTGCGGACAGGTGCGGTCATGACGCTGATCGCGGTGCTGAGCATCATGGGCATCGTTGAGCTGCTCCGGGCGGCGGGGCATTGCACCTGGCGTAACGTCCTGCTTCTGAGCCTGATGGCAGTTGCAATCTGCATGAGGCGGCTCCCGTATTACGGAGAAATTCTCCGGATCACGTGGATTCTTGCGATTGCGGCCTTCGCCCTGTTTATGCGCCATAAGAAAGAGGCGCATTCCATCGGCTTTTGGCGCATTTTGCCCTGTACGCTGATGCTTCCCATATTTTTTTACAGCGCGGTGGAGATTCGGCAATGGCCCCGGGGGCTTGCCGTTCTGATTTTTGTCATACTGGGCTGCACGATCAATGATGTGGCGGCGTATTTCGTCGGCAAAGCCTTCGGCACCCATAAGCTGGCGCCCACAATCAGCCCCGGGAAGACTGTGGAGGGCGGCCTGGGCGGCATGATCGGCTCCGTCATTCTCATGAGCCTTTTTGCATTCCTGTATTCCAACCGGACAGGGACTGCGATACAATACGGCTGGCTGATTCTGTATCTGTTTTTGGCATCCGTCATTGGACAGTTTGGCGATCTGGCAATGTCAACGATCAAGCGGACGGTGGGCATTAAGGATTTTGGGAAAATTCTTCCGGGACACGGAGGCATTTTGGACAGGTTTGACAGCTTCCTGTTTGCTGCGCCCTTTGCCGTGATCTACGGGAATATGACCGGCTGCTTTTTGTGACGGCATGAAATGAATCTTTGCATGGAAAAACAGCACCCGCTTTTGACGGGTGCTCATAAAACAGCGAACGGAGCGTATCGGTACAGATACGCTCCGTTTCTCGTGCCGGGGCGCAGCCCCTTGGCTCTCCCTCTGGGAGAGCTGTCACCGAAGGTGGCTGAGAGGGTCTCGCGCCCTGGTTTCCCTTCTCCGTCTTCGCTATGAAGTGTACCCCATGTCAAGGGGAGAGGAAAGAGGTGCTCACGCTGTGCCTTATCGTAACGGAATGGGGGAGACAGTGCGGTAGGCTGCGGTTAGCTGGTCTGCGGTGGGGAGAGCGTCCAGGACGTGACGGCGGGCAACGCTCCAGGCGGAGGCGTTGGTGGCAAATTCCAGGGCTTCCGGTATGGACTTGCCGCGGCTGAGGGCGACGGCGAGGGCTGCATTGAAGGTGTCCCCGGCACCGGTGGTGTCCATGGCGGCGACGGGAAGGGCGGGGAAGAGCAGCCCTTCGGAGGGGGTCACCAGAAGGGAACCCCTGCTGCCCAGAGTCACGATGGCATTGCTCAGCCTGGCGGCGCGGAGACGGTCTGCCAATTCTGAAGGCTCGGGAGTATAATTCAGCCCCAAAAGGACGGCGGCCTCCTGCTGATTCGGGGTAATCAGATCGAAGCTGCGCAGAAAATCCGGTTCCATAGGGATAGCGGGCGCGGGATTCAAAATTGTGAAAATGCCGTGCTTTTTCGCAATGGCCAGGGCGGCCTTCGTGGCATCCAGAGGACATTCCAGACCCAGCAGCAGATGGGTGCAGCGGGACAGAGCAGCTTCCTGCGCCCGGAGGAAGTCGGCGCTGAGCAAATCTGCCGCGCCGCGATAGACTGTGACCTGATTTTCACCCCGGCGGTCGGTCAGGATGCAGGCGTAGGCGGTATTGGCTTCGGGGACGGTTTGCAGGATGGGCGTGACGCCTTCCCTGAGAAGAACATCCCGGCAAAGAGCGCCGCCGGGGTCGCTGCCCACGGCGCCGAAGAAGCAGACCTGAGCCCCAAGCCGGGCGGCGGCGACGGCCTGGTTATAGGCTTTGCCGCCGGGTTCGATGAAAATGCTTTCCGCGCAAAGCGTCTCGCCGGGGGCGTGAAAATGGTCTGCGGTGAGAAATACGGATTCGCCGCCAAGGCCGACGGCACCGATCCTTGCTGTTTTCGGCTGCATAACAGGCACCTCACAGGGATTGGATGCGGGGGGAAAAGCGGTCGATGAGGGCTTTGTTGCGCTCCGCGCCGCCGGGAATATTGCCGCTGAGATAGATGGGAACGTCCACGCCCTCTGCCAGAGCCAGCTGAGTGGCTTCCGCCAGAATGCTGTTGAGGATGAACGCGCCGGTGATGGTGGAAAGAGGCGTGGTCTTAATGGCGGCGCCCTGCGGCAGCAGACAGGCATCGCCGTGGGGGGCTTTGTTGTCGATCCACAGGTCGGAGACTTCATAGAGGTGTTTTCCACTGGCGCTGCGGGCGTTCTGGTCAAAATAGGCGCTGGAACAGATGGCAACAGTGGGAATGCCGCGGCTGTGGATGATCTCCGCTGCTTCCACCGGGACGGCGTTGACGCCGGAGGTGGACAGACAGAAAAAGATGTCGTTTTTGGTCGCCGGACAGTTTTTCAGAACCTCCCGGGCAAGACCGGGCTGCTTTTCCAGGCGGCTGCTTTCGGCGGCTCCTTGGTGGAGCATGAGAGGCTCATAGAAAACGGGGGCTACGTTGGCCAGCCCGCCGGCGCGGTAGAAGGTCTCTTCCGCCAGAATGTGGGAGTGGCCGCAGCCAAAAACATAGATCAGACCGTCCCGGACAAGGACGGCTTTCACCATCTGCGCCGCCTGTATGATTTTCTCCCGCTGGGTCTCCCGGATGGCGGTGATGGCGGCGGCAATATGGTCGGCATATTGGTCTAAAAGCACAGAGAAATTCCTCCCGTTTATCAGTGTCCGGAAAGCAGGGAGCTTTCCCGGATGACCAGGTTCGGTTCGACGTAATAATTGTCATAGGGCGTATCGGGATTCTGAATGCAGTCGATCATCAGCTTGACGGTCATATCTGCCATACTGGCGATGCGGTACTGAACCGTTGTCAGAGAGGGAGACAGATTGGTGGCGATGGAAAGATCGTCGAAGCCCACAATGCCAACATCCTGAGGAATCCGCCGGCCCAGGCGCTTGCACACCCGGTACAGTTGGGCGGCAATGAGATCATGATAGCAGAAGACGCCTACCGGCTCCCGGTGCTCCTCCAGAAGCTGGGCGATCAGACCGTCGTCCGCCCGGTTTCGACTGGAAACCTGTAAGGTGCTGCGGCTGTCCAGCTCGAAGCCGCTTTGCTTCAGCTGCATCTGAAAGCCGGTGAAGCGGATGTCGCTTTCCAGGGAACGGCTTTTGCTGCCCAGGTACAGAAAGTCCCGGTAGCCCTGCTCCACAAGATGCTGGGCGACCTTCTGGGAGATGGTAAAGCTGTTGACCTGGACGGAGGAGCACCTGCTGTTTTCCAAAGCGTGTCCCAGCAGCACGCAGGGGATGGGGCAGCTGCGGTAAAGCCCGGTTTTCTCCGGCGCGGTGGGGATGCAGCTGACGATCCCGGCGACGGACATGTGCAATAGCAGCTGAATCAGCTTGCGCTCCTCCTCGGCGGAGTAGGTGGCGTTGAGAATCAGCACCTCGTAGCCCTTCTGACGGAAGCTTTCCACCACGGTATCACAGAGGGACGAGAAAAACTCGTTGTTCAGCTGAGGCACCAGCATACCGATGATGGACTTCTGGTTCCCCAACATCAACGCCATCGTGAAGAAGGCGCACGAAATGGGTCTGCGGGTCATCGCGGACACCTGGGGCATCGGCAAGTTTTTTGGCGGCGAGCAGGTTTCCCTGTTCCTGCAAAACAACATCCATCACCGTCAGGTCAGCGCCTACACCGGCGAAGTGCTGAACGCTGCCTGCTTCAACACCAATTCCTTCCGGGACTACTTCGAGCGCCTGTGCCTGAAGCTTGCCCGGGAGACGGAGGTGGACGGCTTCTTCTGGGATGAGCCCCACTATGCCTATCCCAAGAGCTATGCCTCCATCACCGGCGGCGCCGGCGACGACTGGGCGTGCCGCTGCCCCGAGTGTATGAAGAAGTTCGAGGATTACTATGGCTACGAGATGCCCAAGTTTATGAACGACGACGTCAAGCAGTTCCGTTGGAGAGAGGCGCTGGAAACCCTGAGCCGCGTCTCCAAGTCTCTGAAGGAGTACAATCCCAAGCTGGAGATTACCTGCTGCGTCCACGCGACCCTGAACGGCTACTACGTCACGGAGCTGCGGGGCTATGACAACTGGGATATGGTGGCAGCCTGCCCCTACTTCGACGTGTTCTCCACCACCATCATCAACTGGAGCCTGCCGGACAGCTTCTTCCAGGAGATCACCGACCGCACTGTGGCCGTGGCAAAGAAGTACGGAAAGGAATCCGAGCGGTGGCTGATGGGCTACAACAAGCGCCCCGAAAAATGGGAGCAGATCGACCACGTTGTGGACATGTACGAGGCAGCAGGCGTAGACCGTCTGGCCACCTGGACATACCGCGGCGGTTATGGCACGTCCGTTGCTGCCAAGGACGCGCTGGAGCTGTGGGACAACATCGGCCGCAACTATAAGCGCGTGCTGCAGAAGTAAGTCTTCTTCATGTGCGCAGGAATACATCATGTGAACCTGCGCAGTGCCTCCATGCAATGCCCTCTGACGGAATCGCCAGGGGGCATTGATTCGTCGTGACTGGATTCCCCGGGACATTCCGGTTTTTACGGGATTTTTTATTGCTTTCGCTTTGATTGGAGGGAAAATCCTAGATTTTTTTAATCCTTTTGCGCATTGCTTTTTCTCCCGAAAAGAAGTATGATTTTATCGAATAGATACGATTTTTGGAGGAATCAAAATGACGGTGGCAGAGGCCGAAAGCGAATATCTGAAAGCGCTCAGGCTTGGGCAGAAGGAGTGCGCGATGCTCCAGGGGAAGGGACAGAACCCCTTTCCGCTGGTGCTGGATCAAATATTGGGCGGCGGCGTTTCCGAGGGGGCGCAGGATATCGGCACCCTGGAAATCCCCATTGAACGAATTGTCGGCGTGAAGAGCGCCGGAAGAATTTCCGCATTTTCGGCGGGCTTTTTCCCGCTGCTGGACTGCGAGTCGGAATTTGCGATGAAGTGGATGGCGCTGTGTCAGGCGCACCAGGGGGACGAGGGCATCCGCGACCCTATTATTTGCTATGAATATCTGGGAAATTTCTACGTTCAGGAAGGGAATAAGCGCCTGAGCGTGCTGAAATATTACGGGGCGACCAGAATTCCCGGCGTCGTCTACCGGATCGTTCCGCCCCTGAGCCAGGGCGTGGAAATCCGCGCCTATTACGAATTCCTGGAATTTTTCAAATACGCAAAGCTGTATGACGTTCGCTACACCCATCCGGGGTACTATATGCAGCTGCTGGCGCTTACCAATCTGCCGAAGGATCGGCCGTGGACGGAGGACGAGCGCCGCCGTTTCCGGGCGTATTTCCAGTATTTCCGGGATGCGTTTGACGCTCTGGGCGGCCGGGGGCTGCACATCCAGCCGGAGGAAGCGCTGCTGCTGTGGCTGCAAGTGCATCCCTTCTCCGACCTGGGAGCGCTGTCCGGCAGCCAGCTGAAAAAATCCCTCAGCGAATTGTGGGAGAACGTGGTGGCAATGGATTTGCCGGACCTGGTCGTGCGGACGGAAGCGGCGGAGACCGCCCCAAAGCAGTCGCTGTTTGGCCGACTGCGGCGGCCGGGTCACGTCAACGTCGCCTTTGTTCATCAGCGTACCGTGGAGACCAGCCCGTGGACATGCGCTCACGACGTGGGAAGAAGGCACCTGGAGGACGAACTGGGGAACGCGGTTACGGTGCGCAGCTATTTTGGCGCGGACACGGCCGTCCAGGCGGAGGCGCTTCTGGAACAGGCCGTCGCCGACGGCGCGGAGGTGATTTTCACCACCACACCCCAGCTGGTCGCGCCCAGCCTGAAGGTTTCCATCCGCTATCCCAAGGTGCGGTTCCTGAACTGCTCCATCCACATGCCCTATTCCACGGTTCGTACCTACTACAGCCGGATCTACGAGGGGAAATTCATCACCGGCGCCATTGCCGGTGCCATCGCGGACAACAATAGAATCGGCTACGTGGGGTCCTATCCGATTTTTGGCGTTCCTGCCTCTATCAATGCCTTTGCCCTCGGCGCACAGCTCACCAATCCCAGAGCGCAGATCGAGCTGAAATGGTCATGTCTGCCGGGCAACCCGACCCAGGAGTTCATCCGGGACGGGATCCGCGTGATCTCCAACCGGGATACACCGGCGGAGGACAAGCTGCACACGGAATACGGCACTTATTATGTGGGCGATAACGGCGAATTTGTCCCTCTGGGTTCGCCCTGCTGGGTCTGGGGAAAGTTCTATGAGAATGTGATCCGGTCGATTTTGTCCGGCACCTGGGACGACAGCCACGGCCAGGCCGTGAACGACTGGTGGGGGCTGAGCAGCGGCGTAATCGACGTGAAGCTGGCGGACGATCTGCCGGAGGGCGTGAAAAATCTGGCGCTTTATCTGCGCAACGGCATCAAAAGCGGCGTGATCGACCCCTTCCGCAGAAAGATCGTCGCCCAGGGCGGCGTAGTCAAGAACGACGGCTTGCGGACACTTGGGGCGGAGGCGCTGCTCCACATGGACTGGCTGTGCGAGAATGTCCATGGCACGATTCCCGCCTACGACGAGCTGCTCCCGATCTCCAGGCCGACAGTGCGGCTTCTGGGCATTTACCGGGATACCATTCCGGTGGAGGATGTTATGTAAACCAAAGAATCCTAGAAAGGACGTATTGCAATGCACTTGCAATACGTCCTTTTTGCAATTCGGCTCAGTGCTTCCAGGTGGCGTACAGGCGGCTGGTGATCCTTTCGGAGGCCTCCCGGAGGGGTTCCAGATAGGGCAGAAGCGTGCTGGTATCCTCGACGCCGATGAAGCCGCTGAAGGACAGCGTGGCAATGATCGTACCGCTATAATTGCGGATAGGCACGGCAATGCAGGTGCCGTTCATGACGGATTCGCTGTGGTCGAAGGCGTAGCCGTTGCGCTCGGCCTCCCGGATGGCCTGACGGAAAACCGCTGGGTCGGTGATGGTGTAGGGGGTGAGGGGAACCATTTCGCAGGAGTTGATAATCTGCTCCATCAGGCTGACGGGAAGCTCGGACAGAAGAATTTTGCCGCCGGCGCAGGCGTAGAAGGGGAGGGTCGTCCGAAGTGGCGGGGTATAGTCCATCAGCTTGTTGGTACGGGATTGCTGTAAAATCGTGCAGTAAGCGCCGTCCCGCACCAGAAGGTTCATGGCCTGGTTGTACTTGGCGGTGTATTCCTTCATGACGTACAGCGCCACCTCCCGCAGGGCAAGGTAGAGGTTGTCCTTCTCGGTCACGAAACTGATTTTGCCGCCTACAATATAGCGGTCGTCATTGGTCTGAAATGCCCAGCCTGCCATTTCCAGCGTTTTCAGAATGCGGCAGGTGGTGGAGGCGGTGAGCTGGCACTGTTTGGCAATTTCATTAACGCCCAGGCTTCCCTTGGTCACTCTCAGCAGATCGAGAACATTGAGGGCGTTGTCTACCATTTTGATGGTTTCGCTGGGCTGCTCGGCTTGTGTTCGCAATGTCGTTCTGTCCTTTCGTAGGATTGCGGCGAGCGGCAATGTCGGCAGGAATGGGTATTTCCTGACTGAGGGGGCGATTGCACCGCCTTTTCCGCTGCAATCATCATACATAATCCGGGAACATTTGTCAATCTTTACCTTGAAATGTTGGGGAAAGAATGTACTTTTTAAGAATTTATTGAATTGGGAATGTTCATTCCGGGAAACTGAAGGCAAGAAGCGGTTAAATTAGCCAAAATTGGATTGCCTACATTGTATAGTTGTACAAAAAGCTCAATTAATGAAAAAATAGCTTGCAATTTTTGTTTGATTGCGTTAGTATACAAGTGGAATAACTATTCCAGAAAATAATGAAACTGAAAACAACAAAGGAGTACGTAAAAATGGCTAGACAGAAGCTTACCGGTATTTATATTCCCGTAGTGACCCCGTTCAATGAGGACGAGTCCATCAACTTTGCCGCGATCGACGAGGTTGCCAAGTTCCTGGCGGAAAACGGCGTTGACGGCATCATCCCCTCCGGCTCCACCGGCGAAATGATCGCCATGACCAAGGAAGAGCAGATGGCGGTTAACAAGGCCTACATCCAGGCCGGTCACAAGTACGGCATCAAGGTCGTCGCCTCCACCGGCGCTTACCGCACCGGCGACGTCATCGAGATGAGCAAGGCCGCCGAGGCTGACGGCGCCGACGGCGTCATGGTCGTCACTCCCTGGTACATGGGACCCAACAAGGAAGAGCTGTACCACCACTACAAGGCCATCCACGATTCCATCGACATCTCCCTGATGATGTACCACAACCCCTACTACTCCACCGTACTGCTGGACGACCGGTTCATCGCCAAGATGTACAACGAAGGCTGCATCGACGCCATCAAGGAGCGCCAGGCCGACGTGTTCCGTCAGCAGAATCTGCGCCGCCTGACCGACGACAACTTCGCCATCTTCTACGGCTACGACGTCTGCCCCGTGGAAACCCAGTCCACTTGGTCCGACGGTTGGGTCGTGGGTACCGGCAACCTGTTCCCGAAGGAAAACAGCACCATCTACAAGCTGGCCAAGGCCGGCAAGCTGAAGGAAGCCATGAAGGCTCAGGAAGAGCTGATGTGGCCGTACCTGCCTCTGTTCACCGAGCCCGACTCCAACGGCGACGTGCTGTGGCTGCAGATGATCAAGATCGGTCTGAAGATGCGGGGCGTTAACGCCGGCTACTGCCGCAAGCCCGTCATCAACGGTCTGCCTCAGGAGGACATGGATCGCCTGACCGCCGCCCTGAAGCATTACAACTACATTTAAGGAAACCAATCAAGTGCCTTTCATCCATGCTCTGCCCCCGCACCCCTTTCCGGGGGCAGAGCACGACCCCCAGCAATGCATGGAATTACGGCCTGGGCCGTGAAAATAAAAACCGGAACCATAAAATAAGACTGGAGGAACGAAAAAATGAAAAAAGCGATTAGTTTGCTTCTGGCGTTGGTCATGCTGTGTTCTCTGCTGGTAGCCTGCGGAAACGGCAAGACGACAGAGCAGCCTGCTGCATCCGCCGCAGGAGAAACCAAGGCGGAGGAAAAGCCGGCGGGTGACGCCGCTGCCCAAAAGACGACCATTACCGTCCTGCGTCCGGGCGATCAGGATAAGGTCGCCTCCTTCATGGAGCCTGCCGTTGAGGCCTTCGAGAAGGAAAATCCCGACATCCACGTTGAGATCATGTACGAATCCTGGCCCGGCTGGATCCAGACCTACCCGACTTATTTTGAAGCCGACACGCAGCCTGACGTCATCTTCTGGTGGGACAATAAGCTGCATGATTCCTCTGCCAATTCCCACCTGGTAAACCTGGCGCCCTATCTGAGCGACGAGCTGACCAAGAAGATTCCCGAGGGCGTGTGGAATCTGGTCGATCCCGGCGATATGGACGGATTGTACTACATCCCCAGTTCGGTGGATACGTTCGTTCTGTACTACAACAAGGACGTCTTCAAGGAAGCCGGACTTGACCCTGACGCACCTCCCACCAACTGGGACGAGCTGCTGAACGCGGCTAAGACCATCAAGGAAAAGACCGGTAAGCCCGGCATCGGCGTTCCCGCCATCAACGGCGCCGAAGTTCTGGAAGAGTTTGTCGGCTGCTTCCTGAACCAGGCCACCGACGCTCCCATTCTGGACAGCAGCAGTATGCCTCTGTTTAACACCCCCGAGGGTCTGGAAGCGCTCAAATTCCTGGAGCAGCTGTGGCCCTACGTGCAGGAATCTCCCACCGAATACGGCCGCGGCGAGTTGCGTCCTCTGATGCGTGACGGTCAGGTCGGCATGCTGATCGAAGGCCCTTGGGCCGTCAGCACCATGATCGCCGGTTACGGGGAGGACTTCACCAAGGACGGCCCCGTTGGCATCGCGGAGCTGCCGGTCGGCCCCAACGGCAAGAAGATTACCTGGGCAGGCACCAACGGCTGGATCGCCACCAGAGAGTCCACCGCCGAGGCCTCCGCCAAGTTTATTGAGTACCTGATGAGCGACGAGGTTCTGAAGCAGCACCATCTGGTCTACGGCTCCGGTCCTCTGTACGCTTCCGAATTGGAGGATCCCGCATTCCAGCATGATTACTGGGATGTGTTTTACCGTGAGACTCAGGAATTCTCCCTGTTCGGTATGATCGGCAGAAACAGCGCCACTCCCGCCGCCTACTATACGGCGCTTGAGGAAGTCTGGCAGCAGTTCCTGCTGGGTCAGCTGGACGCCCAGGGCGCGATGGACGCCGCTGTCGCCGCTGTGGAGGGCGTTACCGCCAGAAACAGCTGAGATCGCAAGCCAATAGAATATCCAGCTTTCCCCTGACTTGAAACCGGTTTGTCCGGGCTGGTTGAAAAGCCAGCCCGGATTTCCCAATCTCCCAAATTGGAGGTATCTATTTTGAAAAAGTTACAGAGAAGAAGGATTCTGCTTTCCTTACTTCCGCTGGCGATCCTTCTCTGCTTCGTATACGGTTACTCTCTGGTCACGGTGCTGTTCAGCGCATTCACGGGCTTTACCGGCTCCTCGGCGGGAAAGTTCGTCGGTATGAAGAACTTCCAGCTGATTTCCAAGGATATCTGGCCCACGGTCAAAATCACGCTTATCTGGACCTTTGGCTCCGTGCTGCCCGCCATGGTGGCGGGGCTTGCCCTGGCCGTTTTCTGCAACCGCAATTTTAAGGGGAAAAAAGCGGCGGTTTCCATCAATCTGATCCCCTATGCCATTCCTTTGATTATTGTCGCTTCCTGCTGGCGTTTTGTATACAATCCGGATTTCGGCGTCCTGAACGTTCTGCTCAGCAAGCTTGGCCTGATCGAGAAACCCATCAGCTTTCTGGGCTTTGATCTGGCGCTGCTGTCGGTTATCATTGCCCGTATCTGGCGGGCGATGCCCTTCGCGTTTATGAACTATTATTCGGCGCTGACCACCATCCCCAAGGATCTGTATGAGGCCGCCGCCATCGACGGCGCGTCCCCCTCTCAGGCATTCTGGAATATCACCATGCCCCACCTGCGTACGACCACCTCCAGCACGCTGCTGGTGCTGACGGTGTGGACGTTCATGGTGTTCGACATCATCTTCGGCATGACCGGCGGCGGCCCCGTCAACGCGACAAAGACCCTTCCCATGCGCATCTATCAGGAGATGTTCGGCATGAAGAATCTGGGGACGGCCTCGGCCTGGTCGCTGATTGCCATCGGCGTATTGGTGATCATCACCATCCTCTACTGGAACATGGATAAGGAGGATAAGTCATGAGTAAGCCTTCTGCTGCCTTTAAGGTTATCCGCGGGGTTCTGTGCGCCATTTTCTGCGTGTTCGCACTGCTGCCCGTGTATGCCGCTCTGATTGTCGCTCTGACGCCGTATGCCAATATGCTGGAGCCACAGCTGTTTCCCCATTATTTTGCCATCGGCAACTTCTGGGAGGCGTTCCTGTCCATCGGCAGAAACGTACTGAACAGCTTCCTGTATGCTGCCTTTGCCACTGTACTGACCACTGTGATTGCGGTGCCTGCGGCCTACTGCCTGGCACGGTATCGCTTCGCCGGACGGAAGGCAGTCTCCTTTGCCCTGATGCTGACGCAGATGATGGCGGGCATCGTGGTGCTGCCCACCCTGTATAAGATACTGAACGGCTTGGGGCTTCTGAACTCGAGAGCGGTTCTGGTCGTCGTGTTCGCGGCGTTCAACCTGGCGCTGGTGGTCACCATTTTGCAGGGCTACTTTGCGACGCTGCCCACGGGTCTGGATGAGGCGGCGGCGATTGACGGCTGCAATTATCTGGACGTGCTGGTGCGCATCATTCTCCCCGTCAGCGGCCCCGGCATTGCGGTGGGCGCGATCTTCGTGTTTGTCAACAGCTACAATGATTTTGTGATTCCGCTGTTCCTGCTTTCCAACGCCAACCACTATCCGCTGACGCTGAAGATCTACTCCATGCTCAGCGATACCACCATCCGCTGGCACATCATGGCGGCGGCGTCTCTGATCGGGATTCTTCCTCCGGTGGCGCTGTTCACCTTCTTCCAGAAGTACATCATTCAGGGCGTCACCACAGGCGCAGTGAAGGGGTAAGGATTACCATGGACTCTGTGCTGAATGCGGCGGTGATCGGCTGCGGCGCGATCGCCCGGAAAAAGCACATCCCCCTGGCCGCCGCTAACCCGCATGTGCATATCAAGGCGCTTTGCAGCCGCTCCCGGGCGCCTGCGGAGGTCTGCAAGGCGGAGTTTGGCTGCGCGGATGCCGCCGTTTACGGGAATGCGGAGGACGTGTTTGCCAGAGACGACATTGACCTGGTCTTCCTATGTACGCCCAACGACACCCACGCGGACTACGCGGTGCGGGCGATGGAGAGCGGAAAGCACGTGATCTGCGAGAAGCCCATGGCCTCCCGTTTGACTGACGCAGAGAGAATGTGGGCTTCTTCCCAAAGGTGCGGGAAAATGCTCCACATTTCCTACCAGAACCGCTATACCGACCAGGCACTGTACACAAAGCGCCTGATTGACGAGGGCATCCTGGGGGATATCTACTACGCAAAAGCCTACGCCTTGCGCCGCAGGGCAGTTCCCACCTGGGGAGCGGCAGGACGCAAAACCCAGGGGGGCGGGCCGCTGATGGATATTGGCAGTCACGCCATTGATCTGGCGCTGTGGCTCAGCGGCTGCTTTGCGCCGGAATATGCCATGGGAACCGCCTATGACCGTATCGGTCGAAGGGGAAGCGCGGCGAATCACTGGGGCAACTGGGATCCGGAGGAATACGAGGTGGAAGATCTGGCTGTCGGGCTTGTCCGGATGAAAAACGGCATGACCTTGTCTATCGAGGCGTCCTATGCCCTCAACGTAGTAGAGGAAAAGGAAGCCAGCGTGGATTTGTTCGGCACGGCCGCAGGGCTGGAGCTTTGCCAAACCGACGGCGTCGCCATCGTACAGGAGCTGGGGGACAGGATGGTCATTTCCAGAACGGACATCCAGCATACTTTTCGCGGCCTGACCCCCGGCGCAGTTCCGAGAAGTCCATCTCAGCGGGAGCATGACGCGGTCATTGCCATGCTCTTAGACGGCGCGACGGTCGACCCGGCGGCGGAGCAGGCTCTGGCCGTTGCCAGAATCGTTGACGGAATATATCGGTCGGCATCCGCCGGCTGCGGTATATCATTCTGATCCCGTGCTTTGGCACGGGAAAATTACAGGAGGCATCCATCATGCAGAAGTATCAGATACCTTGGGGACAGTGGTACGAGCAGTCCACAAGAACCCTGACGTTCCCGGATGATTGGGATGTGCGCTACTGCGCCATGCAGCATCTGGAAAACCTGACCAAGGAGCAGATTCTCGACAAGCTTGACCACCCCATCGGAAGTGATACGCTGGAAACGCTCGCGGCCAACAAGAAGAGCGCCTGCATCATCATCGATGACATTTCCCGTCCCACCCCCGGCGCACTGCTGCTGCCCATGATTATCAAGAAGCTGGTAGACGCGGGCATGGACGATTCTCAGATCAAAGTCCTGATCGCTCTGGGCGGACACCGCCCCATGACCCGACAGGAAATGACCATCAAGGTCGGCTCCTGGGTCATCGAGCATGTGATGGTTCTCAACCATTCGCCCTTCTCCGCAGACCTGGTCACCGTCCCGGACGACAGGCAGGTCATCAAGATCAACAAGCATTTTATGGACGCCGACCTGCGCATTGCCGTGGGCTGCATCGTTCCCCATACGCTGGCGGGCTTCTCCGGCGGCGCAAAGGCGGTCATCCCCGGGATCGGCGGCATCGAGACCCTGCATTCCAACCACACCCTTGTGTTTGCGGACAAGGATTCCAGCATGTCCTTCAAGACCAGCACCTGCGACCCCGATAACCCCATGCGCAAGAACATGGAGCAGATCGTGGGCAAGGTGGGGCTGGACTTCATCGTCAACGTGGTGCTGAACGACAAAATGGAGGTGGCGGATGCCTTCGCCGGCCACTTTATCGAAGCCCACCGCGCCGCCTGCCAGCGGGCAATGGACGCGCTGCACACGGTTTTGGTGGAAAATGCGGACATCGTGGTTTCCTCCGCCTTCCCCAAGGACACGGAATATTCACAGATCGGCACCTGCTTTGCTGTGCTGGGTCACTACAAGGAGCAGTGCATCCGCAGAGACGGCACCATCGTCGCCATGACTGCGGCCAGCGAGGGTGCGGGCTTCCACTCTCTGTTCGGGCCGGGCATGAGCCTGTTTTCTCCCCATGACGATAACATCCCGCCGCTGGAACTCCATGGCATTCAGACCTGCATCTGCTCCGACGGCGTGAAGGAAATCGATATCCGCCAGTTCTACCGGGGACAGACCCCCAGAATTTACGCAAGCTGGGAGGAAATTCTGCCGGAGCTTATGGAAAAGTACCGCGGAAGGAAGCCTGTGGTGGCCATTTACCCCATGGGCGCCATCCAGATCGGAAATATGAAGGAGAAACAGGGATAACGCTATGAAAACAAATTATGATGTGGTGATTGTCGGCGGCGGCGTCATTGGCAGCGCCGTAGCCCGGGAGCTTTCCAGATATAAGCTCTCCATCTGCGTGCTGGAAAAGGAGCTGGACGTGTGCAACGGCACCAGCGGGCGGAATACCGGACTGCTGCACTCCGGTATCCTCCATGAAAAAGGCACCCTTCGGGCAATCTGCTCCATGGAGGGCAACGCGGAATTCGAGACCGTGGCGGCGGAGCTGGACGTACCCTTTAGGCGCTGCGGTAAGCTGATCGTCGGCTTCGGGGATGAGGAACGCAAGCGCCTGGAAAAATTTTATCAGCGGGGCTTGGACAACGGCATCCCGGGACTCAGGATGATCGACCACGAGGAGCTGAAAAAGATAGAACCCAGCGCGGAGGGGGATTTTGCTCTGCTGGTACCCACCGCGGGCATTCTGTGCCCCTTTACCTATACCATCGCCCTGGCGGAGAACGCGGCCATGAACGGGGCAAAATACTATTTTGACCACGCCGTCACCGGCATCTGCCGGGAAGCAGACGGAACCTTCACGGTGCATACGACCCACGAGGATTTCACCGCGCGCTGGGTGATCAACTGCGCCGGTATCTATGCCTATCAGGTGTCCCAGTGGCTGGGCTTCGGCGCGTATACGCCGGACAGAGTCAAGGGCGAGTACATCATTCTGGACAAGCGGGTGGGAAAGCACCTGTCCCGGCCGG
>OFMX01001262.1_pt1 | contig 20088 bp, 17 predicted proteins | sample 1541901 | NCBI WGS metagenome assembly OFMX01 (sample SAMN04209222, study PRJEB22552) | human gut metagenome | biome: gut; material: feces | host: Homo sapiens | place: USA: Oklahoma | reverse complement strand
GGAAACGGATCCTCCGATTAAAATGCTACCGGGTTTGGCTCAGCCATTAAGTATAATATGTGCTAATTACAAGAATGCAGATGTTTTTATTGTTAATAATTATTTGCAGTTATATATAGATAATTATGCAGGGGTCGACACTCAGTTATTTAATAGCTTCAGTAAAAAAACTGCAAATACATTTTACTTACCCAATAATCCGTTGTTGAAAATATTTGAAATAGAATCATCAACGCCTACAAAAAATGATGCATTGGATACGATTAGATCAGAAATACAAAAAGGAAACTACATTTTTTCAACATTGAATGAATATTTTATCCCGGGCACTTGTTTTTACCAAACGGTTAACATGTTCCATCCAGAATTAATATATGGATTTGATGATGAAACAGAAACACTATTTGGATTTGTCTATGATGAAAACCCCAAATATACCGCTATTGAAATATCATATAAAGATTTTAATGTTGCATTTGATCATACAGGAAGCCCCATGGACGGATTTACAATATATAAATTAAAAAAAGATATAGATTTTGTTTTTGATTCGATATTATGTAAGAATCTATTGTTAGACTATTTGTATTCAAGAAATAGTTTTAAAAAAATCAGCAATTCGGATAATATATATGGTCTCAATATTTATAATTATTTGATAAAAGTAACAAAAGAACAAAAGAATATAATGATTGATCCAAGAGATTTTGCCTCATTATATGAACATATCCACATCATGTGCAAACTTACTAAAGACTATTTAAAGTTTGCGGATTTGGCAAAAGAATATGAAACACTTTTAATGCTTTCAATAGGAATAAGAACAAGGGCATATCAATGCTATAAATTTGAAGGAAGTGATGATTTAATTAGAATTATGGTGCCAATATTAATAAAAATGCGCAATATAGAAGAATGTATTCTATCTAAAATATGCATGAGGAGTAATATTACGTCTGTTAATAACTCCCCAATAATATGCGAAAACAGAGTTGTTAAAAGATGCTACACGACAGAATCCAAGGTTGTAGATTATATAGAGGATGATCGTGTATGGGAAATTTTTGAAAAGTATTTGCCTGGTGTAAGTGTGGCTTCTCAGCTGCCATTAATTTATGGTATGTCACTAAGTAAATTCCTGATGATGGCACAAAAGTTTTATAAACTAACAGATATACAGGCCAAAGAAATTCTTCAGAAAGTATTAGAGCTAAAATAAAATTATTGGATGAGAGGTATAAAAATGGAAGAAAGAATTATAAAAATTATTGAAAAATTGAAAGGTAGGGAAATGCCTGAATTGAATAGCGATTCCAGTATTATTAACGATTACAGGCTTGATTCTCTGGAAACGGTAAATTTTTTTCTTAATTTAGAAGATGAATTTGATATAATAATTGATTTTGAAAATTTTGATTTTGAATTGCTTTCATCTGTGAATAAATTAGCTGAATATATTCGAAACGAAATTGGTAGATAATTATGGTTGCAATACTTTCATCGTGTGCTGGATACGGTACATATGTACCTTCATTATTACTTTCAGATGCTCTTAATAAAAAAGGTATCTCGAATAAAGTATTTGTTTATGAGTATTTTTTTGACAGTTATAAACGAACAAAGTTTTTAGAATACCGTAACCAATTTCATAAGAACTTTAGATTTGCAAAAATGGCTTCCGACGTTTCATCTACAATATCTGATGAAGAAAATTATAAGGAAATCTACAAAAAAATAGAAAGTTTTAATTGCAACTTTTTTGTAGTAATGTTTGGCTCATGGATTAATATAATACATGAATTCAATATACCCAAGAAAAATGTATTTTGCTTGCGTTTGGATGTAGTTGATACGCCTTCATGGTTACGAAGTTCAAGTGATAAAGTTTCTTTTAATACAGAATGGCTAATTGGAAAAGATACTTGTATGCCAAATTATCTTTTATGCAAAGACTTGTATTGTTCGCCTATTAAAAATCGTATTATTATGCATGGCGGAGGGTGGGGAATAAATAATTTTTCACCAATTGCTGAGAAACTAATCGATAAATATGAAATCAATGCTATTTTAAGCACAAAACAAGAAGCTACAGACTTTAAAAGTAGATTTGATGTAAGGACATTTTACATGCCAATTGAATGGATGCCGGATGAATCTACCCCTTATCCGCCCCTTGTTGATTATGAAAGTGGAAAATTAGTTTCATACAGGAATATCGCACGTAAATGTTGCGCAATGATAAGTAAACCAGGTGGAGGAACTTGTTTAGATGCGTTGCTAATGAAGGTACCGCCAATTTTTTTACAAGGAATGGCTAAACATGAGATAGCAAATAGTATTTCTATGATTGAAAATCATTTTGGATATAGTTTTGACATGTGGGAAAAGCAAAATTTTTCCTATGATATCATTAATCAAATACACGACAACCTAATTCAAAAAACATCCTACATGTCATACATTGCTGATTATTTAGAGGAGTTCATTTAAATGAGTTTATTTAAAGCGCCCAGATGGGTCGTGTTGCAAATTACCGAAGTATGTAATTTGCATTGTAAAATGTGCTACGAATGGGGAGAGAACGGATCTTATGTACATAAAAATAATCTGCATGTCTTACCGATAAAGAAAATTGATGAAATATTTTTTGATTTGCAGCCACATTCGCCACATTTTGAACTGTTCGGTGGTGAACCAATGCTCCATCCTAATTTTAGTAATATTATTGAATTGGTGAATTATTATAACTGTAAAATAGATATGCCTACAAACGGGACTCTCCTTTCAAAGTATGCAAAGGAATTAGCAGAAAGCCATTTTAATGGTATATGGGTTTCATTAGATGGCCCAAAGGAATACAATGACACTCAACGTGGACAAGGTGTTTATGAAAAAGCAATGAGTGGATTACGTGAGCTGGCATTTTATAAGGGATCAAATTTATCTACACCTAAAATAGGTGTAACTTTTATTATTACACCAGATAATTATAAAACACTTGAATACTTTTTTTGCCATACTCTTATTAATGAGAAGTTAGATGCCATAAGCCTTGAGATACAGTTATTCACAACACAAAAAGATAAAGAGGAATTTCAAAAGATGATCCATAATGAATTTGGAATTGCTAATACCACAATGGCTGATGGTTATCTTCGTAATATTGAAATATTTAATGGTGTTGATATTCATGAGCTTTGTCGTCAGGTCAACAATGTAAGAGACTTTTATAAAAAACGTAGTATAAGAGTGCTCGGATATCCCAAGATATTTAATCCTGACAATATTAAACATTTTTATAATGCTGAATGGATGGAAATGTGTGAAGCACACAAAAATTGCTCTATACCTTGTATATATGCTGAAATAGGTGCGGACGGATATGTAACGCCTTGTCATACATTTTATGAAATTAAAATGGGAAATGTGTTTGAAAAGTCTATCTTGGAAATTTGGAATAATAAAGAGTATAAAAAATTTCGTCAACAGATGAAAAAAAGAATTTTCCCCATTTGTTATGCCTGCTCAAGGTATTATGAGTAATGGATCTTCAAATGCTAAATGTAACTTAGAAAAATATTAAATTTGGCCTAATGAGGTGGATTTTAAACATGCAGCATATAGAAGAAAAAGACTTTGCTTTAATTTCAAAAATTATTAGGAATATATCTCGTTCAAAAAGGCAGCAACAGTGTTCGGTAATGCAACATGCATTGCCGGATGTTGTCGGAGTAAAATTGACTAACCGTTGCAATTTGCGCTGTAAGCATTGTTATGAATGGAATGAGCAAGGGTATCATCATAATATGGATAAGACCTTACAAAATACAGATATAGATATTGAAATTTTAAAAAAGGTTATTAATGAAACAAAAGACACAGAGCCAATATTTTATCTTTGGGGTGGGGAACCACTTGTCTATAAAAACATAGATGAATTGTTAAATCTGCTTGCAGATAATAATAGATATACAATAATATGTACGAATTCAATTATGCTTCCAAGGTATTATAATACGTTATACAAGTTTGACTCGAAAATTGAACTGCTCATAGCTTTAGATGGAGATGAAAGAAGTAATGACGCATTGCGTGGAAATGGTAATTTCTTAAAAACGATGAAAGTTATTTCTGATTTAATTCATATGAAAAATTGCGGAACATTTAATGGAAAGATAAGTGTTCACACTATGATTTCAAATGAAAATATTGATACTTTATACGAGTTTGTTAAAACACTAGATAACACTGGAATTGACAACCTGATATTATGTTTTCCTTGGTATATCTCTTTGGATACCTCCAAAGAGATGGATATATATTTTAACGAGAACTTTGCGCCATTAAAAAAGAATATTGATAGAATTCCAAGTTGGTATGCATACAAGTATAGAATTAAAAAAGAAAACATTGAACTGGTCAAGCAAATTACGCAAGAAATAAGACGAATGGATACTAAAATGAATATTCAGTTTCAACCAGATATATCAAATAAGGAATTGGAAATGTTCTTGAATGGCGAGGCAATTTATAATTGTGATAACAGAGATTGCTTTACTATATTTTCAAGGATGGATATCCTTCCAAATGGCAAAGTTACATCTTGCAAGCATTTTCAAGAATTAACATATGGAGATTTAAAAGAGGATAGCGTAGAAAGTGTTTGGAATAGTAATACTGCTAATTATATACGAGAGATTATCAAAGAAAAACAAATGCCTGTTTGTTCAAAATGCAATAATCTTTATAGACATAGTTACAAGGTAATACAAAATCAAGGATAGAGAATGTTATGAATATATTAAAAGCAAAGATAATGAAAGCCTTTCAAATGTATGCTCAAAACCCTGCAATAACATATCTTGATAGAATAATTTCTTATAAAGAGCTTTTTCTTGAATCGGAGTGCTTAGCTAACAAATTATATGATGAAAGATATTCAAAAATAGTAACGGTTTATATGGAACGAAGTCCTGAAACTGTTATAGCTATTTTGGCAACAATATTATCAGAGAAAGTTTTTTGCGCTATAGATATAAATACGCCTAGTTCATCTCTTCATAATATTATAAAAGATATAGAATCGAATATAGTTGTTACTGATGAAAAGAATATTAGTACCCTTATAGAAAAAATGGGAGATAGTGAGACGCATATAATATGTTTTAAAAACCATGCGAAAAGAATGTTTATAGAATACGGTAAGGCAGTAAGTTTACCTCAAACTATTTCTGTTGAAAATGTATCGCATATTATCTATACATCTGGTAGTACTAATATTCCGAAAGGGGTTTTAGCCAGCAGAGATTCATTAATTCATTTTATTTCCTGGGAATATGAAATGTTGCACATTAATGGTGGACCGATCCATACTGCACAAATTTCAGCTCCATGGTTTGATCCTTATGCTAGAGATGTGTTTTTACCATTGTTTTATGGAGGTTGTATTTGTATTCCAAATAAGAGACAAATGTTTGAATCAAAAGCATTCTTTGAGTTTGTGAAAAAGAATTCGGTTAATATTATCCACATTGTACCCACCATTTTTCGACACATATTTTTGAACCAAATATACTATGATAGCGAAGGTATAGAACATATTTTGCTGGCTGGTGAAATGGTTTATGGAAATGATATTAAAAAGTATAAAGAAAGATACCTAAAAGGTAATTTATATAATTTATATGGTCCGACAGAGACAACAATGTCCAAGTTCTATCATCCAGTTACGGAGGAAGATGCATTATTTGATCGTGTGCATGTTGGAAAACCGCTTCCAGATACATTTTGTAAAATAATTGACGATGAGAAAAAAGAACAACCATTTGGTGTTGAAGGTGAAGTTGTTATTTGTACAAAATATGCGTCACTAGGCTATTTGAAAAGACCAGAATTAAATACTTACCATTTCTTTCGTAACCATGATAATTTTATAGAATATAGAACAGGCGATTTGGGAATTTTACATAGCAAAAATGATCTTGAAATTATTGGAAGAAAGGACCATATGAAAAAAATTTATGGACAAAAGGTGCATTGTGAAGAAATTGAAGCTGTTTTATTATCCTATTCTGAGATTAAAAGTTGCGCAGCGTATGTGGAAGAAAATGAGGTTTTTGCATTAATTGAAATAAAAACAAATTTTCAATTTGATTTTCTTCAGGATCTTCTAAATAAATGTCTTATTAGATATAAAGTACCAAGCGAAGTGATTATCGTACATGAAATTCCATTAAATAAAAATGGGAAAATTGATAGAAAAAATATTTCAAATGTTGAAAAATCAAATATTATAAAACGTTTTCCGATCAAATTGAATTAATATTGTTTTTAAGAAGGGTAGTTAATATGAAAAAATCGGTTTTAGTTATAACTAACAACGCAACTTGTAATACCAATTTTCAAGGGGCAGCTCACTTGGAAAAATACTTTGTGGATAATAAATGGGAAATAAGTGATAGTTTAGAAGATGGAGATTATGAGTATGTAATTTTTCATGGTTGCGGAGTTCTCATGGCATTTTTAAACAAATGCATTAACACATTAAAAATGTTGCAAGCATTAAAATTTCCTATGGAAAAAGTATATATATTAGGATGTATTGCAAAAATATATTATAACGAGTTAAAAGAATATGTACCTGAAGAAAACCTAATAGAAAAAGCCCACGAAAAACAATTAGATGAAATTTTCCATAATCATATAAGCATAAATGATATAAAACCGATAAATTCAATGAATTTACCAGTGTCTCCGGATAGAGAAATATTTTATATAAAAATAGCAGAAGGTTGTCTTAAAGAATGTACATATTGTGTTATAAAAAATGCAATGCCTAAATTTAAAAGTACGCCAAAAGAATCAATTATTGAACAGTTTAAAATAGCATTACTCAATAATAAAAGACATATTTTTTTCATAGCTGAAGATTCCCTTTGCTACGGTTATGATACGGGGATCACTATTTTTGAAGTAATAAACGAAATGATAAAAATAGATCCGAATTTTACTCTTGCAATTGATCAATTTCATACCCGCTGGTTTTTAAAATATTATGAACAAATCGTCTGGTTGTGTGAAAATGGTTATATTGATAAGCTTTATCTTTCAATACAACATGTTAATAATGATATTTTAAAACGAATGGGACGCAAATCAGACTTTAACGAAATATATATAAAAATAAAGGAGTTAAAAAGAAGGTTTTCCAATATTGATTTCTACACTGATTTTATTGTAGGATTTCCTGGCGAAACAGAAGAACAACATCAGCAAATGGTTGATTTTATTAAACAGGACAATTGCTTTACCTGCATACAGCACATTGCTTATAGTGATAGTAAATACGCTAGTTCATACCATTTTCCTAATAAAATATCACAGTCTGTTATTACGAAAAGATGGATGACAATAAATAATTTATCGAAATCGAAATCTTTATATAGAGAAAAAAGTGACCATCAATCAGGTGATAAAAAATTTCTCGATGATATTACTCAATTAGTTGTATTAAAGCAAGATTATCAAATTTGTAAAAATTCATATAATATTTTAAAAGAACTATAATATTACATTTAGAGGACAGAAAATGATTATACTATTCGTTATTTATATTGTGTTTATTTCTTTAGGACTACCAGATTCATTGTTAGGAGCTTCTTGGCCCGTAATACATAGTGAACTTAATATTGCAGAAAGTTTTGCATCTATTTATAGTATTATAGTAGGAATGAGCACTGGAGTTGCAAGCTTTCTATCGGGTCAATTGATAAGAAAATATGGGACAGCAAAAATTACATTTATTTCAATACTATTGACATCCATAGGGTTGATAGGAATCAGTTTTTCAAATGGAATAATTGTTCTCGGCGTATCATATATTATTCTCGGCTGTGGGGCTGGAGCAATTGATACAGGATTAAATAATTATGTTTCGATTCATTATAAAGCCTCCCATATGAATTGGCTTCATTGCTTTTGGGGAATCGGTGTAACAGCTGGACCGATAATATTATCATTTTTCCTTAATGGTAATGATTTTGGCTATTGGAGAAATGGATATAGAATAATTGCTTTCATCCAATTTGCCATTGCAGTTATTGTTGGGTTTGTCCTGAAAGACTGGATGAAATTAGAAAAAGAGATTTCTACTTCTAATCAAGAAAATGGCGCAGATGAAAAAGGTTTTAAAGAAATCATTAAAATAAAAGGTGTTATTTTAAGTATATTTTCATTAGGCTGTTATTGTGGGCTGGAGTTTTTAATTGGAACATGGGGAGCAACATATATTGTAAATGTGCTTACGGCCTCTCCAAATACGGCTGCAAAATGGATTTCATTTTATTATGCCGGAATTATGATTGGACGGTTTATTTCGGGATTTATTTCAATTAAGTTTAAAGATAAAACATTAATAAGGATTGGTATTCTGGTTTCAGCGATCGGAATGATCTTATTGCTAATACCCATACCCCAAACGTCATTGATTGGTTTAATGATAATAGGCATTGGGTATGGTCCAATATTCCCGAGTATTTTGCATAGTATTCCAGAAAGATTTGGAAAAGAATACTCTGTAGATATTACTGGGTATCACATGGGAGGCGCAGGAGTAGTAGGCTATTTAATTCAGTTAATATTTGGCTATGTAGCTTCTGCAACAACATTTAAGTTTTTACCTTTTGTACTTTTGAGTGTATGTTTAATATTGTTCATAATAAACGAAGTAGTAATAAATATGCAGAAATCTAGCAATAACAAAAAATACTATTTTAGAAAGGAAAAATAATATGAAACACACTGATATTATTAATGAAATGACGTTAGAAGAAAAAGCAGGAATGTGTTCAGGGTTAGATTATTGGCATACAAAACCGATTACACGGTTGGGCATTCCATCAATAATGGTTTCTGATGGCCCTCATGGTCTGCGCAGACATCCAGGTGAAGTTAAAAAGACAAAAGGGAGTCCAAAACCTTTACCGGCAGTTTGTTTTCCACTTGCATGTTTAAGTGCCTGTTCGTGGGATATCAATCTGATTAAAGAGATGGGCGCTGCGATTGGAGAAGAGGCGTTAGCACAAAATGTGTCGGTCGTTTTAGGACCTGGAGTTAATATTAAAAGATCTCCATTGTGTGGACGCAATTTTGAATATTTTTCAGAAGATCCTTATGTTGCTGGAGAAATCGGAGCTGCATGGGTTGATGGTGTACAGTCAAAAGGAGTTGGAACATCATTAAAGCATTTTGCTTGTAACAGTCAAGAATCTTATAGAATGACTTCCAATTCAGTGGTAGATGAGCGTGCATTAAGAGAAATTTACTTGATGGCTTTTGAACGAGTTATTAAAAAATCACATCCTTGGACTATTATGAGCGCATATAATAAACTAAATGGTACATACTGCACTGAAAACGAATGGTTATTGAATAAGGTGCTCAGAAAAGAATGGGGATTTGACGGTATCGTCGTTTGTGATTGGGGTGCAGAAAATATTCGTGCGGAAGGTATAAAAGCTGGAAATGACTTAGAAATGCCGGCTTCTAATGGTATAGGCGAGAAATCTGTTATAAGAGCAGTACAAAACGGTGAACTGGAGGAAAGTGTACTTGATGAATGTGTAGATAGAATGATCGAATTAACTTGTAAAGCTTCAAATAAATTAAACCGTAAGTACAATTTTAATAGAGAAAATCATCATCAACTTGCACGTAAAATTGCAGGGCAGTCTATGGTTTTGTTAAAAAATGATGAAAATATTTTACCAATAAAAGTAAATTCTCGTATTGCTATTATAGGTGAAATGGCAAAGAAACCAAGGTATCAGGGGGCAGGTAGTTCTCAAGTAAACCCGACTAAAGTTGATAATTTTTATGATATTGCTAAAGAAGCAAATCTAGATATGGCTTATGCCGCAGGATATGATTTATCAAGTGACAAACCTAATTGGGAATTAATCAAAAAGGCTGCCCAAGTGGCAAAAAAAGCGAATGTTGTTATTATTTTTGCAGGTCTTCCTGAGCATTATGAGGCTGAGGCTTTGGATCGTGAAAGTATTAAATTGCCAGAAAGTCACAATATGCTTATAAAAGAAATTTGCAGAAACAACCCCAATGTTGTAGTTGTATTGTCAGGAGGAGCTCCGGTTGCAATGCCTTGGATAAATGAAATTAAAGGTCTACTAAATGCAGAATTATCAGGTCAGGCAGGAGCTGGAGCGATTTTAGATATTTTGACTGGAAAGGTTAATCCAAGCGGTAAATTGGTTGAAACATATCCACTATCGGATAATGATGTTCCTTGCTCGGAAATATATGCTGATCGTTATGCTCCAGTATACAAAGAAAGTATATATGTTGGGTATAGGTATTATGATTCAGCAAAAAAGGATGTTCTATTTCCATTTGGATATGGTTTATCTTATACAACATTTGAATATAGTGATTTACACCTTTCTTCTAATAGAATCAATGACAATGATACTCTCCAAGTTCAATTTAAAATTAAAAATATTGGAAAGGTTTATGGAGCAGAAGTTGTACAGATATATGTTTCGGATAAAGAGTCTACAATATTTAGACCTGAAAAAGAACTTCGTGGATTTAAAAAAGTATTTTTAAATCCAGAAGAAGAGCAAATTGTTTCAGTTGAGTTAAGTCGCCGTGACTTTGCATTTTATAATATAAGCATAAATGATTGGACGGTTGAATCAGGCGATTTTGATATTATTATAGCGGCATCAAGTAGAGATATAAAACTAGTGGATACAGTTAATATTAAAGCGGTAAGAGAGGATGAAATTTGTGATTACAGGGATACCGCACCAGACTATTATAGTTGCGATGTGAAATCTGTATCTGAAAAACAGTTCGAAGCAATATATGGCAACACATTTTCATCGCAAGTCAATTGTTGGGGAAAACCATTGGATTTAAATTCAACTTTTTCTGATGGTAAAGATACTCCTTCAGTAAAGGCTTTGAAAAAAATAATAACGAAATTGGTAATGAAAGCTGCTCCTAATGAAACACAGGGAAGGGTAGCCGTTAATTCTGTTATGAATGTTCCGTTGAGAGTTATTATTTCTATGAGTCAGGGGGTTGTATCAGAGAATATGGCAAAAGAAATTATTGATATTCTTGAAGGTAAGGGTGTAGCTAAGCCTGTTTTTAAAATCCTAAAAGAATTAACAAAAACAATTAAAAATCTATCAAAATTATTAAGCACGGTTTCATAATATCTAGTTTGTATTTTGCCCAATAGCGATAAGAGTATAACATATTTCTTTGATTGTTATTGGGCAATTTTTTTATATAAAAGAAAAGTAAATTGTTATTTGTGCTTGGAAGGGCAAAAAAATACGAAGGAGAAATATAAATATTTATTGCAGATTATCTATAAATATTTAAAAAAATATTATGAATAAAATAAAGGTTTTACTGGGCGGAATAGGTGATGATTCACATTCCATCGGAAGTAGTCTTATTAAGATTGCTTTGGAGGAAAATGGATACTATGTAAACTATTTAGGAATACATAATAGCTTGGACGATTTTATGGATAAATGCATAGATTACGATGCAATCTTTATTTCCTGTATAAATGGTCATACAGAACTATATATAAATGAAAAATGTAAATCTATCCATAAAATTTCTGAGTATAATAATAAACTATGGTATCTCGGTGGAAATTTGTCTGTGAATAAAAGCGATGAGTTTATAATAGAAAAGTATACAAAATATGGATTTGATAGAGTGTTTCCTAAACCGATTTCGGTTGAGAACTTGCTTTCTTTTTTATCTTTTGATATAAAAAAGGATAAAATTAAGTCGAATGAAATAATTCCTCAGAAAAGAACGCCATATAAGATAGATAAAGATAGACTGTTAGAAGAATTAGAAAAGGACAATCAGTCCACTTTTTCCGATTTGAGAAAAAATGTATTGCACGAGTGGCCAACTGGAACAGATGTATCAAATGATAGAGCATATGATAACTATAATAAAATTAATAATGTCGATGAAGTTTTGTGGGGTGCAGAACAATCTGGAAATTTAGTAATACAACCAAGAACGGGAGTTGCAGCATTAGAATCAGAAATTAATTTACTACAGGCACTTCAAAATCATGGTATATCAATAGCTTCAATACAATTGGACGCTGCAAGTAGACAAAAAAACTTTTCGAAAGCAAAAGAAGGTGTTGAATATAGTTTAAAATCTGGGACAAGCATGTTGAATGGGTTTCCTGTTCCAATTTACGGAGTATCAGGGATAGAAAAACTTGTAAAGTCACTTGATATTCCGTTTCAGATTAGGGGTGGAGCTCCAGATCATTGCTTAGTTTATGAAATCGGTATTTGTGGTGGAGCAACAAGTGTAGAAGGATCGTTTTTATCATATCTTTTACCTTATCAGAAAAATATGCATCCGATTAACTCAATCAAATATTGGGATTATATAGACAAATTATGTGGTATGTATTTTAATGAATACGGGATGGTTATTAATAGAGAATTTTTTGGGCCGTTGACAACAACGCTAATTGAACCGTCAATTGCTATTGTTATAAATATTATTGAAATGCTATTTGCTGCGGAAAGAGAAGTGAAGAGTTTTAGCGTCGGAATTGCCGAACAGGGTAACCGTGTACAAGATATAGCGGCAATCAATGTTCTTAAAGAACTAACGGATTACTATTTAAAAAAATATAAACACCACGATTGTAGAGTAACTACAGTTTTTCATCAATATATGGGAGCTTTTCCTAATAATGTTAAAAAAGCCGAGCAATTAATATTTGAAAGTGCAATTACTGCAAAATTATCAAAGGCGACACGGATTATGACGAAAACACCAGTCGAAGCAATAAAAATACCAAGTGCCGATGATAATATTCGTGGTATTAATATCGTTAAAAATGGTATAGAAAAAGCCAAAACAACTAGCGTCAATTTAAAAGATATTATCAGAGAAACTAATTTAATTAGGAATGAAGTTTTTTCTATAATGGATTATATAGAAAATATTGATTACAAAAGCATTGAGCTTAAAGCAGTCCAAGCTATACAAGATGGAGTATTAGATATAATGTTTTCCCCAAACTGTGCTAATCAAAATAAACTAATATGTTTTCGTGGAGTAGATGGGGCTGTCCGTATCTATAATCCACAAAGGTTGCATTTGTCTAATCAAAGCTGTGAGTTTCATGCAGAAGAATTCAAAAAAAGAATAGATATTGAAAAGAATAAAAAAATTTACTCTATACTATCGAGAGATCTAACATATATTTCAGAAGGGAAATATAAACGGTGGCCATTAGATAAAAAATAAGAATATGCATAAAATTTTAGTAAGAGGATTGTTTATTTGAATACCTTTTGTACAAAAGCTTTATAGCAGCGAAACGCTACCAATTACGGCATCTTTAAGAAAACATGAAGTGAGAAATGTATATCAAAAAATTATTTATTAATCTAATAAATAATAATCACGATTTCAAATCAGGCAAGCGAAACGTTATAAACAGTGAAAAGTGTTGATAAACTACCAAGCGCCGTATTAAGTCGGATGAAGAAGTTGGGCTTTATGTCCTCTCTTATCCGATTTCTACGGCGTATTTTTTTGCTCTAATTTGCTTTATGGACGTGTCGCAGAAAGGCAAAATCTGCGGCACGTCTTTTTTGACGGTATGAAAGATGAAAGGCGAAAAAAATAAGTCAAAAATTTTCCAAAAGGGAACAGCAAAGCAAATCCAAGCCATATGGTGTGGATTTTGTGGAAAACTTTTTCAGTTGGAAAGCTTTACGCAGTCAATTTCTCAGATACACAGACTTGCAGCCTGCCGTGTTCCCGTTTCCTCCACAGCTTTTTCAGGTTGAAGGCCAGAGCGAGCAGAAATAGCTCGGTTCGCACATTGGCCCTGCCTCGGGTCAGGAAGCGCCGGAATCCGAAATCCTGCTTGAGAGGGGCAAAGGCGCCCTTCGCCTGGATGGAGGGTCAGTCCCAAATTCTGTGTGAACAGCGTAGAGTGGTGGAAAACAGAGCAAATATTTTTAGTGCGGCAGCGGCGCAGGCCGTTGCCGCCTTGTCTACAACATAACGCTGGCGGGGGCGGATGTCAAGGGCGGCGCTTGTGCGCCGTTCATCAAAGCGCCGTCTTTCAGGCGGCGCGCAGACCCTTGACCTCCGGCACGGTCGGCGGTATTCCGTCCATCATCGCCAGATACAGCATTTTCAGCAGGCTGTCATCCGTGGGGAACACGGATTTGGATTTGGTCACCTTCCGAAGCTGACGGTTGAAGCCCTCTATGGTGTTGGTGGTATCAATCAGTCTCTGCACCTCCTACGGGTACTGGAAGTAGGTGCTCAGGTTGGCCCAGTTCTCCCGCCAGGACTGAGATATTTTCGGGTATTTCTGATCCCAGCGCTCCGAAAAGGTGTCCAGAGCAGTCAGCGCAGAGGGTTCATCCACGGCCGCATAGACTGCCTTCAAATCGGCCATCAGGGCTTTCAGGTCCTTGTAGGAGACGTACTTGCTGGAATTACGGAGCTGATGGACGATGCAGTTCTGGATTTCCGTCTTGGGAAATACCGCTTCAATTGCCGCAGAGAATCCAGTCAGATTGTCCGTACAGGCGATGAAAATATCCTCCACGCCACGGTTTTTGAGCCCATTGAGTTACAGTAGCCCAGAATTTGGCGCTCTCGTTTTCGCCGACCCACATGCCCAAAACATCTTTCTTTCCGTCCAGATCAATGCCGATGGCAATGTAAACAGCTTTCTTCACGATTTGGCCTTCGCTGCAAACAGGATAGTGGAAACACCACCGCGTAGACGGCCTCCAGTGGTCGTTGCTGCCATTCTTTCGCGATGGGCAGTCTTGTCTGTGATCCGGCTGACGGTGGTATCCGAGACCTCCACGCCGTAGATGTCACGAATATGGGCCTCTATGTCTCCGGTAGTCATGCCCCAATGCGACAGAACGTCGCTATGCGTACATGGACAAAATCTTTTCCTCGATGTCCTGACTGATGCTGGTCTGGCTCTTTTTCAGCACCTGGGGCTCGAATTCGCCCTTGCGATCACGGGGCACGGAAATATCCACTTCCCCGAAGCTGGTGCGCAGCGTCTTGCCACTATGGCCATTTCGGCTGTTGTCCGTGTCCTTGCTGCGGTAGTCATATTTGCTGTAGCCCAGTTCATCGTCCAACTCCGCGTCAAGGCTGTTTTCCATGAACTCGGCAATGGTTTTCTTGAACAGATTCTGAATGTCGGCCATACTGCTTACATTGCTCACCTGCAGCAGTTCCCGGATTTTTGCCCTTCGCTCCATTTCTTCCGGAGTACGTTTCTTTCTTACCATAATATAAACCTCCATTGTGATGCTTCTATTCTACACCACAACGGAGGTTTACACAAAATTGGGGATGGGCTCGCAGGTACTTTGACGCACTTAATTCAAATGAATTCTATTAATGACACACGCCGTCCATTATGGGCGGCGTGTGTCATTTGATCTTTAATAGAATAGTAACACTAAAGATATGTTCATCTTCCGAATAGTTACATTTTATATTCCCGTCATATCTTTTAACAATTCTTTCAATGCTTTTAGTCCCTATTCCGTGAAACATCTTGTTCTCTTTACTTGTGATAATTGTATTGCCTTTAATTTTAGGTGAAGATTCGGAATAATTGCTTATCTTGATAATCATATATTTTTCATTACGACGGTCAATGATGAGATTTATTTCTTTCTTGGATGATATTTTCGACGCTTCATAGGAATTTTCCAATAAGTTATCAAGAAGAGCGGTCAAATCACTTTCGGGAATAAAGGAAAAATCAATGTCTCTAATATCAATGTTAAAATCAATATTATTATCTTGGCATAGACTAGCATAACGGCTGATAATAATATTGGCTAATTTATTTTTGCTGTATTGCTGAAGAGATTGTATTTCATAACCATGATATATCGAGTTTATATATTCCGAAATATTTTCATTATTTTCAGTAAGTGATAGTGTTTTTATATTTGCAAGAATTCTTTTTATATCGTGAATTAAAATACTTGAAGAATCATATTGTTGCTCAAGCTTTTTATAATATTCTCTATTAATTTTTTCTTTTTGTTTTTCTAATTGTAATTCCGTATTTACAGTTAATGTATCAATAATTTTTTCATGAATTAAAAATATAATAATATTTGAAAGTAATAAAATCAAACAGAGCACAACAAACAAAACATTTGTCGTGTGATCGATTTCTAATTTGAATGAAAGATATGCAAAACTTGCGGTTGTAATAACCGAGGTCGCGGGAAGAATAAAAAGAAAAATAGAATAATCTTTCAATTCTTTTGTTTCTTTTTGGGCAAATTTTGAAAACAAGTTTGCAACTAAAAAATATAAAGTTTTTGTAGAAACAGTTTCAATAAATAATATTAAATCATTATCCTTGCACTCTAACAAATCAATTTTTAATAGCACGGTGAAAGAATACATAGCAAGAAGCTCAGTGGATATCATAATTGCTGTTAATAAAAAAACGTTAAAAATACTTTGCTTCCATTTTATATCAAAACAAAACATACTAACAAAAAGGTTTGATAGAAAAAAAGCAATGAGATTAGAATATGGCGCATTAAAAAAACTCACGACAAATTGGAATAAGAATGATGATAAATATATCAGAAAAATAATTTTTTTATTTCTCTTTTGCTCAAATTTGTTATTGAAATATTGATATGAAATAAATTGCTCAAAGAAATATGTGATTCCGTAACAAAATATATTCATTTCAAATCTCCTGCAAAATTAAAAAATGATTTTTTAAAATCACTATATTTTCGCTGAGAAATATAAGTGGACACTGTTTCTGTCTCATTCTTTCGTAGTATTATTTCTTCCCTATTAAAATCGATAACATTTTGAAGATTTACCAATATACTATTATGAGAAAAGACAAAACAATTTTTTTGATCTATCATCTGTAAAAGTTCTCTCGGTTTTTTGTCTGTAAAAAATGAATCACGTTTAGTATAAATGATGGATCCACGTCTTTTATTTTCTATATATAATATATCTTTAGTTTTGATCAAATGTACTTCATCTTTATTTGTAATAGTTATAATTTTACTAATTAAACGGTATTCATCTAACGCATCTTTTAAATTTAAATAAAAACGATTTTTATCAATTGGTTTTGACAAATATCTGAAAACATGTATTTTCATTGCACTGTCTAGATAATTTTGAAAGGATGTTAGTATAATAACTATTGTATCTGGATTGAGTAGTTTTAATTTTGCAGACAACCTAATTCCATTAATGCTAGGCATTTCTATATCAATAATTGCAATATCATATGCTTCAGCTTTTTTCAGAATATTTTCCGAACAGTTTTCTATGGTTATATCAAATTGTATTTTATGCTCTTGAGCAAATTTTTTCACTAATTGGCTAACTTGTTTTGTTATACTCAAATCATCGTCGCATACTAATAATTTTATCACAAAAAACACCTCTGTATTCTGAATTATACATCATTACAGGGGTGTTGTCACTATTGTTTTTGTTGTTTTAAAACACATTGAATTATATCATCGATTAGTTCTAAAGATTTATCATCGCAAAGCTTTAAACTATCTATCAAACTTTGAGGAATGTCATTCGTTTTAATTGTTCCTAAAAGGAACGTTTCAGGTGTGGTGTTTAACTGTATACATATCGCAGCAAATGTTGTTAAACTAGGTATGGAATGACCATTTTCAATATTGGACAAATAATTATTTGATAAGTCAGCTTTTTCGGCTAATTCATTTTGTTTATATCCTAAATTACGTCGACGCTGTGCAATTCTTTTGCCTAATGAATTAAAGTCAATGTACATAACTAATCATCTATTTAAATTTTATCAAAGGGCTTAGTTATTGTTAACAAATTAAAAGTGTATAATGCATTAATAGAATATTTTTTTAAATTATTTTAAAATTAATACATTTTTAAATTAAATTTTTGATATATAGCATTTATTTTTTATCGTTTTGACACAAAATCGCATCGTTTTTGCCCAAAACAACCATTTTCTTTTTTATATGATATAATTCGAATAAGGAGTGATAAAAAATGAAAAAAATAAAAAGATTTTTAAGCATAATTTCACCAGCAATTACTGGTTGCTTAACGCTGGCATTAGCTATTAATGCGAATAGCGCAAGTTGTTTTATTATAAATCAGCCCAAAGAGCCTGAAACAATTAAAAAATTCAAGATGTTCAAGTGATGGATAAGTATTATAAGAAACTATCTTCCTTTTTAATCCAGAATCATAATATAGACAAAGGCGATAGGGAGTTATATGAATATGCAGTTAAAATAATAGTCCATGGAATTATTAATATTGTAATCACTATTCTAATTGGATTACTTTTTGGAATGATAAAAGAATGTTTGTGCTTTTACATAACGTTTTTTATTTTAAGAAAATTTACAGGTGGGTTTCATGCAAAAACCTATGCGGCCTGCCTATTTAGTTCGGTGATTATAATTGTTATGACTCTATTTGCTATAAAGTATTTAGAGCAGCAACATTATCAAGTATTATTCATAATTGTGGTAGTTATTTCCACAATAATAATTGTTGCTTTAGCACCAGTGGAAAACAAAAATAAAAAGTTATCAAAAAGAGAGAGAAGGATATATAAGTTCGTTTCAATAGGTATATCACTTACTTTAATGTTTGTGGTGATTTTGCTATTGGATTGCAGTCCGGTTACAGTGCTACCAATTGGAATGGGCTTAATCCTTACAGGAATATTATTGGCTTTAGCTGTTTTTACAAAATATGAAATAGTTTAATATCCATTTTGAAGTGTTATGTTTTTATAATTATAAGCCTTAACAATAACATATACAGTTATATTTAGTTTGTAAAATAAAAATATATTTTCTACGAATCACTTTATAGGATTGGTATAGGATGGAATCTTTTGGTTGGGCTGTAATTGGAAGCGGGTATATTGTAAAACGTGTCTTACGAGAAATAACTTACAGTGGCGAACATCATCTTGTGTCTATATATTCTAAAAATCAAGAAAATTCACAGATACTGGCTAAGAAATATGGTGGACAATCATTTGCAGATGTTGATCAAGCAATTTTGACGCCTGGAGTACAGGGGGTATATATTGCGACTCCAAATTCCTCACACATGTTTTATTTGAATAGATGTTTAGATCATAATATCCCCATTTTGTGTGAAAAGCCTATTGTAATGAATTCCGATGAGTTGTTTTTTATTATAGAAAAGTCCGAAAAGAAAAAAACATATTTTGCTGAGGTGATGTCATTTAAATATTCTCCACTATACAAAAAAATCAAATCTATATATCAAGATAAAACATTAGGTAATTTAAAGGAAATTAAAATTGACATTGGTTTTGATGCAATATCAATCACTAAACGCAAATATTTACTTTTACCCCAAAATGGTGGCGGAGCATTAATGGATATAGGAGTTTATTTAATATCATTTGTTGAAGGCCTTTTGGGATATACAGATAAGATTTCAAATAATGCAGTTTTTTACAAACACAGAATAGATATCATTGATAATATGGTATTAGAATATGAAAACATTAAATGCTATTTGATGTGCTGTTTTGACCGAGTAACAAGAACACAGGCAGAGTTAATTTTTGAAAATGGAATTATTACTGTTCCTCGCTTTTTTCAACCATGTGAATTATATATAAATCGGGGGAATAAAACTACCTCTTTTAAAGATGCTTTTTCATATAGGTTGCAATTTGATTCTATAAAAGATGATATCAAAAAAGGAAACATAAGCAATAGCATACATACAAATCTTTCTATCCAAAATACAATGAAAATGATTGATAACATTAGAGAAAGTAGTTTAATTGTTAATTCATAAGGAGAAGAAAATATGAAAATGATCTTAGGCAAGAAGCTGGGAATGACCCAGATCTTCGACGCAGATGGGAATGTAGTTCCCGTAACAGTTATCGAAGCCGGTCCTGAAGTAGTTACTCAGGTAAAAACGGTGGAGACAGACGGC
>OFMX01001232.1_pt1 | contig 20436 bp, 19 predicted proteins | sample 1541901 | NCBI WGS metagenome assembly OFMX01 (sample SAMN04209222, study PRJEB22552) | human gut metagenome | biome: gut; material: feces | host: Homo sapiens | place: USA: Oklahoma | reverse complement strand
GGCGGTTGCGCTTCGACACGCGCCTGCGGGCGCAGCCCCGAGGGGGAAGCCTTTTTGCGTTCCCATTTGCAGGGGTGGATGACGAGCATCGACCCCTGCGACCTCACAAAAAAGGAGTCTTTCCCATGACCCACGAACAAATTTTCAACCAAATCAAGGGCGGCCTTATCGTCTCCTGCCAGGCGCTGGAGCATGAGCCGCTGTATACAAAAGAGGGCGGCGTCATGCCGCTGATGGCCAAGGCGGCGGCACAGTCCGGCGCTGTCGGCATCCGTGCCAATACGGTGCGCGACATCACCCAGATCAAGCAGGTCGTGGACCTGCCGGTCATCGGCATCATCAAAAAGGATTACCCCGGCACGCCGATGTACATCACCGTCACGATGCAGGAGGTCGATAAGCTCGTCGCCTGCGGCGTGGACATTCTGGCCGTGCAGGGCACCGGCGCCCTGCGCCCCAACGGGCAGACGAGCGCCGAGTTCATCCGCGCCATCAAGGAGAAGTACCCCGACCAGCTCGTTATGGCCGACTGCGACAACATTGAGAACGCGCTGGCCTGCGCGGGGGCGGGTGCGGACTTTGTCGGCACGACGATGCGCGGCTACACGCCCGAGACAACGGGCATCAACGATGTGGACTTCGGCTTCATCGCCCAGCTCGCGCGGGAGTGCCCGGCCAAGGTCATCGCCGAGGGCCATATCCACACGCCGGAGCAGGCCGTGCAGGCGCTCTACGCCGGTGCGTTCGCCCTCGTCGTCGGCGGTGCCATCACCCGCCCGGCGGAGATCACGGCCCGCTACACCGCGGCCATCAACAACCACAAATAAGCAGGTGCGCTATGAGTAAAACCTATCTGGGCGTTGACATCGGCGGCACGGCGGTCAAGCTGGGGCTCGTCGATGAGAACGGCAGGGTGCTGCGCCGCGCCGAGCGCAGCGTCAGCTTTGACGGCTACAAAACGCCGATCCTGGATACCGTGCAGACGGCCATCCACGAATTTCTGACCGCGGACGCGCCGAGGCTCGAGGGCATCGCTGTATCCGCCACGGGCCAGATCGACAGCCGCCGCGGCGTGGTCGCGGGGACCTGCGGCAATTTCCCGGGGTGGATCGGCGTGGACATTAAAGGTACGCTGGAGCGTGCCTTCGGCCTGCCCGTCACCGTCGCTAACGACGCCAACTGTATGCTGCTGGGCGAGGTCTGGGCCGGTGCGGCTAAGGGCTATACCGATGTCATCGGTGTGACGCTGGGCACCGGCGTCGGCGGCGGCATCCTGACCGGCGGCCGCCTTTTGGAAGGTGCCCGCGGACTGGGCGGTGAGCTGGGCCACTACCGCACCCATGCACTGGACGGTATCCCCTGCACCTGCGGTGCCACCGGCTGCTGGGAGCGCTACGCCGCCACCACGGCTCTGGTACGGGCCGCACAGGAAAAGGACCCCGCCTGGAAAGACGGCCGCACCATTTTTGCTGCCGCGGAGGCTGGCAACGAGACCGTTCTGGCCCTGCTGGATGCCTGGACGGATGAGATTGCACAGGGCCTTGCAGGCATGGTGCACATCTTTAACCCGCAGCTCATTCTCATCGGCGGCGGCGTGAGCGCCCAGCAGAAGCTGCTCATCGAGCCTATTGCCGCCAAAGTCAGGGCCTCCGTTATGCCCGCCTTTGCCGAGGGGCTGGAGATCCGCGCCGCCCAGCTGCACAATGATGCCGGTATGGTAGGCGCAGTCTATTACTTCCGCCAGCAGCACGGCGAAGCCTGATCATCTGAACGATCAAAGGAGTGTATTGAGATGAAAACACATATTCTCTGCCTGGGCGATTCCAACACCCACGGTTATTGTGCCGACCCCAAGGACAATGCCGACGGCGGCATCCGCTTCAACGAGGACGAGCGGTGGACCTGCCGCCTGCAGACTGCTCTGGGCGACAAGTATCTGGTAACCGAAGAGGGCCTTTCCGGCCGCACCACCGTTTTTGTAGACCCCATCCACGAGTCCATGGATGCTCTGAGCGTGGCCTATCCCCTGCTCAAGAGCCATGAAGTCATCGACCTGCTCATCATCATGCTGGGCACCAACGATGTGAAAGAGCGCTTCAACGCAAACGCCGCCTGCATTGGCGCTGGCATGGAGCGCCTGATCCAGAAGTGCAAGACCGTGGACTGCTGGGGCGGCAAGGAACCCAACATTCTTGTAGTTGCTCCTCCGCGCATCAAGGAGGGCTTCCACGATGAGGTCATGGGCGACGGCTGTGTGGAGAAGTCCAAGGGAGTTGCCGGCTGGTACAAGATCATTGCAGAGCGCAACAACGTCCATTTCCTGGACGCTGAAGGCTGCGAGTTCAACCAGATCGACTTCATGCACCTGACCCGTAAGGGCCATGCACAACTGGCTGAGAAGCTGGCCGAGCTGGTGCCGACGCTGCTCTGAGTCAAAAAGAACAACCCTCTTCGTCATTGCCTCGCAATGCCGCCTCACCATTTCGGGGGAAGCGGGCAAAGCAAAAGGCTTTGACGGAGAGGGTTGTTTTCTTTTGTCAGATGTAATCCGAAATATACGGAATCTTATGGAAGAGCACGTCATCCAGCCGTTCCACAGCCTCTTCCCTGCCCTCGATGCGCTCCAGCTCATACAGACGCTCTGCGGTCTTGTAGCCCAGCAGCAGGGTGGTAAAGGTGCCGATGCCCATTTTCAGGTGATACTCAGCGGGTTCACGGGTCATGGTGCAGTGCCCATCCGCAAAGCGAACGTTGAACGTCCGGTCATTCCATGGCAGAAGCGAGTCCTCGATCTCCAGCTCGATACACAGGGTGCCGCCGTCCGGGTCACAGGGGTAATCGGCGAGGAAATCCTCCACGTCGATGATGCGTCCCATGGCATAGGGGCGGATGCTCTCCTTGATGTCGCCATCGTCCATCTCAAAGGCGATGGGTTCGCTGAAATAGGTGCTGCCGTGCACCTCATCGATCATGGAATCATGGGCATGGATATACTCCCACAGGCCTTTCTGGGCCTCGCGGTTGAGGTAGACCATCTCCTTGATGTGCATGATGTCGTTTTTGATGAGGTAGACCATGTAGCCGCAGGGCTTATCCTTGACGTTGTAGTAGACCGCAACATTGGTATCGTCCTCGTCCCAGCGCCAGTATTCCTCCCAGGCCAGACTGTTGCGGAACAGACAGCCATGGGTGATGGACGCAAAGTGGGAGTGCAGCTCATGGAACTCGGTGTTATCCCAGCTGACGCGCCGGACATAGCCGGGGGCCTTGACCTTGGTGGGGATCTGCCGGTCCTTGATGTTGAACGAGATCTTGTTGGAAACGATCTCCCAGCCCAGGTGATGGTACAGCGGAATGCTGTACGGGTAGAGCAGGGCGAAGGATTTGCCCTCCTCGTGCATCTGGGTCAGGCCCTTGATCATCAGGTGCTTCATAATGCCCTGCCCGGTGTACTCCGGGTAGGTGCAGACACTGGTGACAAAGCCCACATGGTAGACCGTATCGTAGATGTTCATTTTCAGCGGATAGACGGCAAACTGGGACACCAGCGTGTCTCCATCAAAGCAGCCCAGCACATCGGCACGTTCCAGCACCGGGAACTTGGACTGCTTGATCTCATCGTCCTTCCAGCCTGTGGCAGTCAGCTCTTCTTCCGTGACCTGAAAGGTGTAGCGGAGCAGTGCATTGTACTGATCCAGATCCTTCGCTTCCAGATAACGGGTCAGATAATGGTCTGCGGCGTTCATACGAACACCCCCGTCCTTACGGGGTCAGACGGTTGGGGCCGCGGAACAGGAACTCCGCGTCCTTGATGCTCTCGCCCACCAGCAGCATGGTCAGGCGGTCGATGCCCAGACCGAAGCCGCCGTGCGGGGGGCAGCCATACTGGAAGAACTCCAGATAGAACTTGACATCCTCAGCCAGACCCTTTTCCTCAGCCTGCTTCTTCAGCACCTCATAGCGGTGCTCACGCTGGGCACCGGTGGTGATCTCCACACCGCGCCAGATCAGGTCGTAGCCCTGAGGCACGCCGTTCTCGTCGCGCATGTGGTAGAAAGCGCGCTTCTCAGCATCGTAATCCGTGACGAAGAGGAACTCGTGGTTATAGTGCTTCTTCACCCAGTCGTAGCTCAGGCGCTCGGCCTCAGTGGTCAGGTCACCCTTCTCGGAATCGTCCACCACATAGCCGAAGTCCTCTTCCAGACCCTTGTACAGGTCAGCCAGCTTGACCACGGGGAACGGGGTCTCGGGCACGATGACTTCCTTGCCGAACAGTTCCTGGATCTGATCGCCGTAAGCGTCCTTCACAGCCTGCAGGCCAGCCTTGAGCAGCTGCTCCTCCATGGCCATGACATCCTTGTAAGAGGTGATGTAGCTGAACTCCAGATCGAAGCCGGAGAACTCCGTGGCGTGCTTATTGGTATAGCTCTTCTCGGCGCGGAACACAGGGCCGGTCTCGAAAATGCGCTCAAAGCCTGCAGCCATTGCCATCTGCTTGTAGAACTGGGGGCTCTGTGCCAGATAGGCATTGCGGTCGAAGTAATCCACCTTGAACACCTCAGAGCCGCTCTCGCTGGCAGCAGCGATCAGCTTGGGGGTGTGGATCTCGATGAAGTTCTGGTCCAGCAGGAACTTGCGCATGGCGTTGACCATGCAGCTCTGGGCCTTGAACATCAGCTGGTTCTCGTCGGTGCGCAGATCGACCCAGCGGTAATCAATGCGCTGGTCGATGCTGGAACGCTCCACCGCCTTTTTCTTCTTGGTGGCGGCAATGGCCTTGCGGGCAATGGGCAGTGCATCCGCAATGCTCTCCACCTCGATGGCCTCGGGGATCATCTCGATGCCGCCCATCTTGACGTAGTCGTTCTCGACCACCTTACCGGTGACAGTGATGACAGAATCAGGGGTCAGCTGATCGATGGTGCCCACCAGATCAGGATGATCCTCTTTTTCAACCGTGATCTGCAGCTTGCCGGTGATATCCTTCAGTACGATAAAGGCCATATACTTGCTGTTGCGCAGGTTTTCAATAAAGCCCTGTACCTTGACCGTATTGCCAATTTCCTTTTGTACCTCGTTGATGTAGGTGCGATTCATGGAAATCCTCCTTTGATGTCTTATACCGTTTTATTATACGCTTTTCAGGGGATAAATCAAGTATTCTGCCCGGGCCGATCCTACTTCTTGTGGTTTTCCTCTTCGTGCAAAGTGCCGGTGCCGCCCTCGACCACACCGTCGTGGTCGAGCACCGCCCTGATGGTGCCAAAGAAGCACTTTACGTCCATGCCAAAGCTCAGGTGCTCCACATAGTAGCCGTCCAGCCTGGCCTTGTCCACGATCTCCAGCTCATCCCGCCCATGGATCTGGGCCCAGCCGGTCAGGCCGGGGCGGACATCGTTGGCACCGTACTTGTCCCGCTCGGCCAGCAGGTCATACTGGTTCCACAGCGCCGGGCGCGGGCCGATGACTGCCATATCGCCCACAAAGATGTTCCAGAGCTGGGGCAGCTCGTCCAGACTGGTCTTGCGCAGGAAGTGCCCCACCCGGGTGATATACTGATCCGGGTCCTTGAGCATGTGGGTGGGCATATCGTGGGGGGTGTCGATGCGCATGGTGCGGAACTTGAGGATATTGAAATGCTGTTTGTGGATGCCCACCCGCTTCTGCCTGAAAAAGATCGGTCCCGGGGAATCGATCTTGATGGCAAGGCAAAGGATGAGCAGCAGCGGCGAGAGAACGATCATGCCGCAGAGGGACAGAATGACCGCCAGCAGCCGCTTGATGCCGTTTCGATACATGGAAGATCCTCCCTTTTCAGAGTACCTTTTATTATAGCAAGCCCTTCGACAGTTTGCAATCCATTCCGTGCAGTTTCACGCCCGAGGGGCTCCGGCAGGCGCAACAAAAGTATTGGCTGTTGCGCAGACCACAAAACGCCTGTTTTGTTGCATTATTTATCCTGTTTTCTCTCTTGTTCCGGAACGATTTCTGCCGTATCATTACAGTAACAACTCTATCTGAAACAGGAGGTCTATTCTGTGATCCAGCGTTTTTCTTTCGGGCATCCCTTCCCCACCCAGAGCGTTGTACTGTCTCTTCCCGCGGAAAGCGGCCCCGTTCCCTTTCTGACTCCCGATGGCAGCGGCTGGCAACTCACCCTCAGTGAGCAGGCTGCGGTCTACGGTCTGGGCGAAATGCCCCGCGGCATCAACAAGCGTGGCTGGCACTACATCACCAACAACACCGACGAATCCCGCCACAGCGAGGACAAGCTTTCCTTCTATGGTGCGCACAATTTTCTACTGATGCGGGATGGCAGCACCTGCTTTGGCCTGTTCGTGGATTTCCCGGGCAAGGTGTATTACGACATCGGCTATACCCGCCACGATCTTTTCTCTTTCCACACCGAGACCCCCGACTATGATCTGTATCTCCTCTCCGGCGAGAACGAGAATGCGATCTGCAAGGAGTTCCGCACCCTCATCGGCCGCAGCTACATCCCGCCCCGGTGGGCATTCGGTTTGGCACAGAGCCGCTGGGGCTACAAGACCGAGGAGGACGTGCGGGAGGTTGCACGCCAGTACAAGGAGCACGACCTGCCGCTGGATATGATCTGCATGGACATCGACTACATGCAGGACTATGCCGATTTTACCGTAAACAGGGAACGGTTTCCTGACCTTGCAAAGCTCTCCGCCGACCTGAAAGCGCAGGGCATCCGTCTGGTGCCCATCATCGATGCCGGCGTACGCATCGACCCCAACGACCCCACCTGCACCGAAGGGCTGGAAAAAGGATACTTCTGCAAAAAGGCCGATGGAACCCCCTTTGTGGCGGCAGTCTGGCCCGGCAAGGCCTACTTTGCCGACTTCCTGCGCCCTGAAGTGCGGGAGTGGTTCGGCCACAAATACAAGGCCCTGACCGACTGCGGCATCGAGGGCTTCTGGAATGATATGAATGAGCCCTCCCTCTTCTACTCACCCGAGCGGCTGCGCGCTTTTCTGAACGACATGGCCGCCCTGCGGGAGAAGGACAACATTGAGCAGGAGGAGTTTTTCCCGCGCGTGGTGGGCGGTGCCATGGGACTGATGAACAGCCCGGCAGACTACGCCAGCTTCTACCACGAGGTGGACGGCCAGAAGGTGCGCCACGATCAGGTCCACAACCTCTACGGCGGCAGCATGACCCGCGCCGCTGGCGAAGCCTTTGCCGACCTGCGCCCGGGCCAGCGCACCCTGCTTTACAGCCGCTCCAGCTTCATTGGCAGCCACCGCTACGGCGGCATCTGGCTGGGCGACAACAATTCCAGCTGGGCCCAGCTGCTGGCCAACATCCAGATGATGCCCAGTGTCCAGATGTGCGGTTTCCTGTACAGCGGTGCCGACCTCTGCGGCTTCTCCTCCGATACCACGCCGGATCTTGCCCTGCGCTGGCTTGAGTTCGGTCTGCTCACCCCGCTGATGCGCAACCACTCCGCAGTTGGCACCCGGATGCAGGAATACTACCGCTTCCCCGAGGTGCTGCCCGCTGTGCGCAATATGATCCGTCTGCGCTACGCCTTGCTGCCCTACCTGTACAGCGAATTTATGAAGGCCGCGCTGGAAAACACCGGCTACTTCCGGCCGTTGGCCTTCGACTACCCGGATGACCCCGATGCCCGGGAGGTGGAAGATCAGCTTTTGCTGGGCGAGGGCCTGATGGCCGCTCCCGTCTATGTTCAGAACGCCCACGGGCGGCATGTCTACCTGCCCGAATCCATGAAGCTCCTGCGCCTGCGGGCTGTGGACGACTACGATGAAGAGATCCTGCCCGCCGGACACCACTATATCCGCTGTGCGCTGGACGAAGTGCTGTTGTTCCTCCGTCCGGGTCACATCGTTCCCGTGGCACAGCCCGCCAACAGCACCTCTGAGCTGGATGATGCCAGCCTGACCCTATGGAGCTTCCTGCCCGACGGCGAATCTGCTGAGTACCGGATGTACCGGGATGACGGTGTGACAACAGAATATGAGAAGAAAGAGCACTGGAAAACGCTGCAGATCCATCATTCCTGATCGAAGTGCCCCGAAAAGGCAGGATCTCCCCTGCGCAACATCTTGTATTTTACAGAAAACTGTATTATAATATAGATGTTCTTTACAAATTGCGTTGTGCCGCAAAACGGCACGGCGCATTTTTTACGCTTCAATTTTGGTGCAAGAGTATGAGAGAAGTTTCAAAGGAGGCGGAGCTTTCATGGCACAAATGTCCCAGGCCGGTGATCTGACCAGCGGCCCGATGCTGAAAAAGATCATCCTGTTTTCCCTACCGCTGGCGGCATCCAGCTTTTTGCAGCTGCTGTTCAATGCTGCCGATGTGGTCGTGGTGGGCCGGTTCGTCGGCAGCGCCGCGCTGGCAGCAGTTGGTTCCAACGGTGCGCTCATCAACCTGCTGGTCAACCTGTTTGTCGGCCTTGCGCTGGGTGCAAACGTTGTGGCTGCCCGCTGCTATGGCGCAAAGGATGACCAGGGCGTGCACGAAGCGGTGCAGACCGCTGTTACCCTGAGCCTTGTGGGCGGCGTACTGATGGCTTTTGTGGGCTTTTTTGCAGCCCACGGCCTGCTGGAACTGATGTCCAGCCCCGAGGATGTCATTGACCTTGCCACCCTTTACCTGAAGATCTACTTCATCGGAATGCCGATGACCATGCTGTACAACTTCAACGCCTCCCTGCTGCGTGCCGTGGGCGACACCCGCCGCCCGCTGGTCTGTCTGGCGGTGGCAGGTGTCATCAATGTGGTGCTGAACCTGCTGTTCGTCATCGTGTTCCAGATGAGCGTGGCGGGTGTTGCGCTGGCCACCATCCTCAGCCAGACGGTATCCGCCATTATGGTCACGGTGCTGCTGGTCAAGGAAGAGGGTGCCATGCACCTTGACCTGCGGCATCTGGGCTTCCACAAGAAAGCCCTGCTGCAGATCATCCAGATCGGCCTGCCCGCCGGTCTGCAGAGCACCGTGTTCAGCCTGTCCAACGTGGTGATCCAGTCGGCTATCAATTCCTTTGGCTCCACGGTCGTGGCCGGAAACTCTGCCGCATCCAACCTCGAGGGCTTCATCTACACCGGCATGAATGCCTTTGCGCAGGCGGCCGTGACCTTTACCAGCCAGAACGTGGGTGCCCGCCGGTACGACAACCTCGACCGCGTCATGCGCAACTGTCTGCTCTGCGTCACTGTGGCGGGCCTGTTCCTGGGCTGCGGCGCTTACTTTGGCGGTGAGGTCCTGCTGCACTTCTACTCCACGGATGAAGCCGTGGTGGCTGCCGGCCTGTCCCGGATGCAGATCATCTGCACTGCCTACTTCCTGTGCGGCATAATGGACACTCTGGCCAGCTGCCTGCGCGGCCGCGGCTACTCGGTGATCCCCATGATCGTCAGTCTGGTGGGCAGCTGCCTGCTCCGTCTGGTCTGGATCGCAACCATCTTCCGGATGTTCCGCTCCACCGGCACGCTGTACATCAGCTATCCCATCAGCTGGGCCCTGACCGCAGGGGTGCATCTCATTTGCCTGCTGGTCGTGCGCAAAAAGATGAACGATCAGCTGAAGGAAGAGCGCCACCTGGCCGCATAACAAAAAACGCTCTCCTGTGCTCAGCAGGAGGGCATTTTTTGTTTACAGCATCTTCTTTAACAGATATCGGTCATACCCGCCGTACATCTCACGGCGGTCGGCAATGACAAAACCGCAGGCAAGGGCATTGTTCAGGCTGTATTGATTCTCCGGGCTGACGGTGGCCCCGATGCCCACGATGCCGGGCCGGACAAGGGGCAGCGCAGCTTCCAGCAGCTTCCGCTGCAGGCCGTTGCCCCGCCAGTCCGGGTGGACCACCGCGCTGTCCGCATTGGCCCAGTGCTCCCACTCCTCCCGGGGCACCCCCAGAAAGGCCGCATAGTTGTGTGCGCTCCGGCCGCAGTAGCGCAGGATAAAGTACGCCCCCAGCCGTTCGCCGTCGTATGCCCCGATGCACAGGCCCTCCCTCAGGTAGGCCGTGATATTCTCCAGTGTGTCCGGCACAAACTGCTCCGGGTGGGGCATGGCGGCCCGCACTTCGTTCTGCAAAGCAAAGAATGCGGCGGCATCTGCAGGGCCGCACCGGCGCAGGCGAATGGGAAGCTGTGCAGACCGACCACACACTTTTTGCAGTATCAGTTCCATTTTGTGAACCCTCCAAAAATAAAATCATACTTTCTGCTGGATTCCAGTATAATTACCATTCAAAATAAAGTCAAATCATGCTATAATGAAAGTAAGAGAATCTGTCCGGCGCAGCTTTTGGGATGCAGGGCAGGTTTTCCCAAGTCCAGGCGGGCACTGCCCCGCCCGCGAACCGGAGGAACAGCCCATGAAAGAATCCAGCTCTTCGTCATCCATCCGCCTGGGCGGTGCGGTCATCAGTGACCGTGTCGTCGCGGCGCTTCTGGAAGAACTGCGCACCGGTCGCTACGCCGATGCTGACCGCCTGCCCGCCGAGGTCGATCTGGCCGCGGAACTCGGTGTCAGCCGTACCGTGATCCGGGACGCGCTGAGCGAGATGGAGCGCGCCGGTTACATCGAGCGCGTGCGCGGCATTGGCACAGTGGTCAACCGCACCGTGCTCGGCCTGCGCAGCCGCCTTGACCAGAAGCTGGAATATTACCCGCTGATCCGCAGCTTTGGCAGCTACCCCCACGCCGATGGCATCCAGATCTATCCCATCCGCGCCGGGGCCGAGCTTGCCCGGGATCTTGCCATTGCACCGGGGGATGAGGTCATCTGCATCAAAAAACGCATCCTGGCCGACACCACCCCGGTCATCTACTCCATCGATTATCTGCCCCGTGCCCTCTTTGGCAGCCGGGACTACACCCGCATCGACCTGAGCGGCGGCGTGTTCGATATCCTGGAGCAGGAATGCAACCAGCAGATCTCTTCGAATGTGGCCCACCTCAAGGCCAGCTGCGGCGACGAGGCCATCCGGGCTGCCATGCGTCTTGCCCCCGGCGAGGCCATGCTGCTGCTGGATGAGATCTGCTTCAACCGTCTGTGCCACCCGGTCATGCGCTCACTGAGTTATTACACAAATTTCTTCGATTTTTCCATTCTTCGAAAATTACTTTGACGGAGGTAAAATTCATGCGCCATCTCATCGATCCCTTGGATTTCAGCCAGGAAGAGATCACCTCTCTGCTGGATCTGGCCGACCGCATCCGCTCCGACCCTGCCGCTTACCAGGACGTTGCGGCCCACAAAAAGCTTGCCACTCTGTTCTATGAGCCGTCTACCCGCACCCGCCTTTCCTTTGAGGCGGCCATGCTGAACCTGGGCGGCCATGTGCTGGGCTTCCCGAGCGAGACCGTCTCCAGCGCTTCCAAGGGAGAAAGCGTTGCAGATACCATCCGTGTGGTCTCCTGCTATGCCGATATCGTGGCAATGCGCCATCCCAAAGAAGGTGCGCCGTTCCGCGCTTCCCGCTACTCCCGCATCCCGGTCATCAATGCCGGTGACGGCGGCCACCAGCACCCCACCCAGACCATGACCGATCTGATGACCATCCGCACCCGGATGGGTCGGCTGGATAACCTGACCATCGGCCTGTGCGGCGATCTGAAGTTCGGCCGCACCGTCCATTCTCTCATCAAGACCATGGCACGCTGCAAGAACATCCGCTTTGTACTCATCAGCCCCGAGGAGCTGCGGGTGCCCGACTACATCATCAAGGATGTGCTGGAGGCCAACGGCATCGAGTACCGTGAGACCCGGAGTCTGGAGGAATCCATGCCCGAGCTGGATATCCTGTACATGACCCGTGTGCAGAAGGAGCGTTTCTTCAACGAGGAGGATTACATCCGCCTGAAGAACAGCTACATTCTGACCAGCGAAAAGATGGCCCTTGCCAAGCCTGAAATGGCAGTGCTGCATCCCCTGCCCCGCGTGAACGAGATCGCACTGGATGTGGACAACGACCCCCGTGCTGCCTACTTTGAGCAGGTGCAGAACGGCGTATACATCCGCATGGCACTGATCATGACGCTGCTGGGTCTTGCCGACCCCAAGGCACCGAAGGAGGGCAACTGATATGCTGAATATTGACGAGATCCAGAACGGCATTGTGATCGACCACATCAAGGCAGGCACCGCTGTGGGCCTGATGGAGCTGCTGGGCATCACCGGCAACAAGACCGCCAACGTGGCACTGATCCAGAATGCGCGCTCCCACAAGGCCGACTGTGGCCGCAAGGACATCATCAAGGTCGAGGGGGATGCCTCCTGGCTGAACCTGGACGTGCTGGCCTACCTTGACCCTGACATCAGCGTGACCGTGATCGAAAACGGCAAGGCTGTGCGCAAGGAAAAGCCGAAGCCCCCCAAGCGTCTGGTGAACATTGTGCGGTGCCGCAATCCCCGCTGCATCTCCTCCATTGAAGAGGAATGCGACCAGATCTTTGAGATGAGCTCCAACGGCAAATACCGCTGCATCTACTGTGAGCAGGAGCTGCAGGTGAAGCCGGAATAATCGGTACAAAAGCAAAAGGCAGTGCGTCCCACGCGGCGCACTGCCTTTTTTGTTTGTTACACGAAATCCTCCCGCATCGGGGTGAAGATATCCAGCAGGATGCCCGCTTCCGTGCAGGTGCAGCCATGCTCCACACCGTCCTCCTTCCGGCCTGATCTCAAACAAAAAAAGCCCGACAAAGCTCCCTCCGGCAGCACCGCCCGGCATCCCATTCCCACATACGATACCGTGCAGATGCAGTGCATTCAGAAGGTCTCTATCTGCAGCAATCCCCCAAGATCGCCATTCAGAGCTTCGTCAGACTTTTTATTCGTAAAGACGTTCCGGCCCACGCACACACGCCTGCGTTCCCGGATGTTCCTTCCTCTGTCGGCCGCAAACCATACAGCGGGGAGGCGCTCCTGCCTTTAACTTGGTTTCATTGTAGCAGATTCCGATGAAACTTTCACCCCAAATGTCATATTCTGCAGGGTTTCATGTCATAACTTGCGGAGCGGGATGGTGCAGGTAAAGCGGAACCAGCACTCCCGGCAGCTGATGGTATATTCGCCGCCGTATTTTTTCAGCACATCCCGCACGTTCCACAGCCCGAAGCCGTGGCCCGCCCCTTTCTGAGAGATGCGGGGCAGCTGACCGTCCACGAGGTTCAGGTCCTTTTTCACCCGGTTGCGTACAGAGAGCACCACCTCGTCCTCGCTCTTCCGCATCCGCACATAGACCTCCGGCGGATCAGCCTGCGCGGCGGCCTCAATGGCATTGTTGAGCAGATTGGAGAGCACGATCACAAGATCCGTCTGGCCCATGGGCATATCCCGCAGATCGGGCAGATCAAAATAGACCATGACTCCTTTTCGGCTGGCTTCCTCGTACTTTTTGCTGAGCAGGGCATCCAACAGGGGGTTGTGGGTGTTCATAATGGTGGTATTCGCCGCAATGGTCTTTGTGAGCGTGGAAAGGTAGGCCTTTGCGCCCTCGTAATCGCCCTGCTGGAGCAGCAGAGCCAGTGCATCGGTGTGGTTGGTGAACTCATGGGTCAGCCGCCGCTGGGTCTTGTAGGATTCCAGAAGAGCTTCTGCACTCTTCTTCTGGCGCACAGCTTCCACCATCAGTGTCTGCTGCAGCAGCATCTGGTCGTTGACCATCTGCACGATCCCCAGATGGATCAGCACTGCTATGGTCAGACCAAAGGTCAACATCATGTTCATCATGCTGGGCACTTCACTGCCGCCGGATACCATCAGCACGATGTTCAGCACCACAACGATGCCAGGAAAAAATGACATGACCAGCATCTGCAGCGGGGTCAACGCCTGCTCCCGCCGCCAGCGCCGGATAATGTAGGCTGCAAGCAGGCCAGCCCCCACAACAGCAGCAACCAGCAGGAACAGACAGCTGCGGTAGCGCCAGACCTCCCGGACCGGAATGTGCTTACACCAGGCAAAGGTGTAGCTGACTGTATTTTCCGTCAGCAGGCACATAATGCCGTTGACAAGGCAGGCCGAGAGCTTCTGGTTCCAGCTTCCGCCGAAAAAGAGCACCGTGACCAACAGGTAGATGATGTTCAATATCACAGATCCGATATTGAAAAAGCCAATGTCATGCCGGATCGAAGCCGCCAGAAATACTGCTGCCAGCAGGGCTGCCCACAGGCAGGGGAAGCGGAATCTCCTGCCGCGGCCCAGAAATGCATGGTCCACCATGATAAAAGCCGCCCACTGGCCAATGCAGACCAGATGCCCCATCAGAAACCAGAGCATTTCCTTAGTCATCCCCAAACTGTCCCTTCCATTCCAGATAGGTGCTGCGGATCTCAGCATAGCCGTTCCGGCTCACGCCCAGCTTGACCCCATTGCGCAGGGTAACCATATAGCTGCTGATCTGCCGGATGTACTTCATATTGACCACCGCGCTCCGCCCCACCCGCAGAAAGCCGTTCTCAAACAGGGCCTGCGGCAGCTCGTTCAGCTTGCCATAGTAGGAGCACAGGGGCTGATGAGCCACATCTCCGTAAACGTTGATCTTGCGCAGGTCGCTTTCGAGGTAGTAGATGCTGTCGTAGGGCAGCTCAGTCTCGGTGCGGTTCTGCCGGATGGTCAGGGTCTTGGGAACCCGGTGATCCTGCTCGTGCAGAATGGCATCCAGACAGCGGGGCAGCTGGCAGTCCAGGTCGCGCTTGAGGATATAACGGAACGCATTCACGGTGTAGCCCTCCGGGGCAAATTCCAGATAGGCCGACACATACACCAGGCAGATCTCCGGGCTGCACTGGCGCAGCTGCTTTCCCAGTGAGATGCCGTTCATGGTGTCCAGATCCACATCCAGCAGCGCCACCTGATACAGATCAAGGTCCCGCCGGGCCAGTGTCTCTTCCCCGCTGTGGCAGACGGTGCATTCCACCTGCAGGCCTCGCAGCGCAAAGAAATCCCGGACGAGCGTTTCCACGCGGGCAGCAAATACCGCATCATCATCACAGATCAAAATGTGCATTGTGTCCTCCAACAAAAACGCCCTCTCCGTCAGTGCTTCGCACTGCCACCTCTCCCAAAGGCGAGGCAATTGCTGCTCTGACTTCAGGCTGTGCAAGTTGCTTCCCCATCAGATGCGTTGGCTCTCCCCTTGGGGAGCTGGCGAGCGAATGCGAGACTGAGAGGGTTTATTTCCTTATGCAAAGAACTTGTCGTAGATGCCAAAGGCGAAGATGAACAGCACGATCACAGGCAGACCGTAGGTCAGGTAACCGCGCATCCAATCGTGGATCTTCAGCCCCTCGCCGGTGTTGACTTCCTTCTTATAGTTGTCCCAGCCCCAGCCATAGCGGGAAACGCAGAACAGCAGATAGACCAGGCTGCCCAGCGGCAGGAACAGGTTACTGACAAGGAAATCCTCGAAGTCCAGCACTGCACCGCCAAACACGGCAAAGCCATCCCAGGCCCAAAGGTTATACCCCAGCACGCAGGGCATGGACAGCAGGATGATGAGGAACAGGTTGACCAGACTGGACTTTTTACGGGTGCAGCCGGTCAGCTCCATGCCGCAGCAGATGATGTTCTCAAACACCGCCAGCACAGTGGACAGGGCCGCAAATGCCATGAACAGGAAGAACAGGCTGCCCCACAGCCGCCCCAGCGCCATGTTGGCAAAAATATTGGGCAGGGTGATGAAAATCAGGCTGGGACCTGCGGTCTGATCCACGCCAAAGGTAAAGCAGGCCGGGAAGATGATGAGACCGGCCGTGATGGCCACAAAGGTATCCAGCACCACCACACGGACACTCTCGCCCAGCAGGGAGTGCTCCTTGCCGATATAGCTGCCAAAAATAGACATAGCACCGATGCCCAGGCTCAGGGTGAAAAAGGCCTGATTCATCGCACCCACCAGGGTGTTGACGATGCCAACCTCCTTCATACGGCCAAAGTCAGGCACCAGGAAGAAAGAAAGACCCTCCTTTGCGCCGTCCATGAAGAGGCTGTTCACGGCCAGAATGACCATGATGAGGAGCAGGGCAATCATCATGCCCTTGGTCACACGCTCCAGACCATTCTGCAGGCCCTTGGCGCAGACCAGAATGCTCAGAACGACCACGAACACCATCCAGAAGGTCATAATGCCGGGGCTTGCCAGCATCTCGGTGAACTTGCCCGCCACCTCGTCTGCGTTCAAGCCGGAGAGCTTTCCGGCGGCAGTCATATAGAAATAGTGCAGCATCCAGCCTGCAACGGTGGTGTAGAACATCATCAGCAGGTAACAGCCGATCAGCGTAAAATAACCGTGGATATGCCACTTCTGGCCCGGCTTTTCCAGCACCTGATAGGCGCGCACCGGGCTTTTGCGGCTGGCACGGCCCACAGCAAATTCCATGGTCATAATGGGCAGACCCAGAATGACCAGGAACAGCAGGTAAAACAGTACAAAGGCTCCTCCGCCGCCCTGACCTGCCATATAAGGAAATTTCCACACGTTGCCAATGCCGATGGCACAGCCTGCCGACAGCAGGATGAAGCCCAGCCGCGATTTCAGCGTTTCACGTTCCATAATAAATTTGTCCCCTCCAATAATTTCAGCCGCCCGCCTTCTGCACGAAAAACAGGCGAAATCAGTTTATTATATCACAAATTGGAAGAGAATGGAGTGCTTTTTCGTATTTTCCCTTGCAAATTTCTTTCATCTTATATAAAATAGACAAGATGAAATGTGTACAACACGGAAAGGAACAACCGGATGGTCTCAGACGAAACAGCCTACCGGAAGTATCTGGCCGGAGACGAAGCTGCCGCTCAGCTGTTGGTGGAGCGGTATGGCGACGCGCTGACCCTTTACATCAACGGCGTGCTGGGCGATATCCACGAGGCAGAGGATCTGATGATCGAAGCCTTTGCCCATATTTTTGCAAGAGAGCGGCCCATTCAGGATGGCTGCTTCAAGGCTTACCTCTATAAAACCGGGCGCAATCTCGCATTGCGCTGCAAGACCCGGCGGCGGTTTTTTCTGCCGCTGGAGGAACTGCCTTTTGAACTGCCGGACGAGGCACTGGCCGAAACCGGGCTGTTCCAGAACGAACAGCACTAGCAGCTGTACGCCGCACTGGGCAAGCTCAAAAAGGAATACCGGGAGACACTTTTTCTGGTCTATTTTGAAGAACTGAGCTACCGGCAGGCCGCACAGGTGCTGGGACGCACCGAGCAGCAGGTAACGAACCTTGTGTACCGGGGCAAGCAGCAGCTGAAACAACTTTTGGAACAGGAGGGATATCAGTATGAAAACTGATGCCGAACGGATGGCGCTGATCCGCCAGCGCACGGCCCAGCTGCAGCGTCAGGCGCGCGCACGGCAGATGCTGCTGATCGATGCAGGCTGTATGGCGGCCTGTCTTGTGCTGGTGGTCTGCCTGGGCTTAGCCATGCCCGGCTGGGCAGGCACATCGGTCGCGCTGCATGTTTCCCCCACCGGCACCGCCGGGATGCTGAGTGAGCGCGGAGCCGACGGTTATATCCTGGTGGGCGTACTCTCGTTCCTGCTGGGCTCCTGCGTGACCATCCTGCTCTACCGCCTGCGCCGCAGCAGTGAAAAGAAGCACACGAGGGACGACGATGAGCTTTGAGATCATTGACAACACCTTTCAGGTGATCGTGCTGGCTGCGATGGCGCTCATCGCCTTTTTCCTCGCCTTCCGGCGCAGCAGCCGCTCCTGCCTGATCCTGGCGTTCGGCTACGCCAGCTTTATGATGGGCACTTTGTACTACCTGCTCCATCTGATCATTCTGGGCCATGGGCCGCAGGTGTTTTATGTGGCCGAATGCTCCTGGATGGCCTCGTATTTCTTTTTTCTCTCGCTGGAGATCCTCTATTGGGAGGATCTCCGCCCGCCGTTCTCGCCTTTTGCGCTGGCAGCTGGGGTGGTCTTTGTCAGAGTTGTCATGCGGGTGCAGGTGTTTGGCCCTTCGCCGCTGATGTCCGGTGCGCTGGCGCTCACCTTTGGCACGCTGGCCTACCTCTGTTTTTCGGCCCTGCAAAAGGAAAAACGGCTCCGGCCTTATGAGATTGCACTTTTGTTTGAAATGTCCTTGCAGATCCTTCTGTTCGTTGCCTCCGGGTTCATCCGTGATTACACCCGGTTCAGCCTTTACTATGCTGTGGACATCCTGTTGACCCTCACGCTGGTCAGCTTCCTGCCCCGTATCCTGCAGGAGGAGCCCCATGACCTACATTGAAAACATCTTTTTGTGCCTGGCGCTTCCCATGCTGCTCTCCCTGCTGTTCACATCGGGCAGCCCCCGGCGCTTTACCCTGTTCGTGGTGCTGGGCATGGCCACCTGCCTGCTTTCGGCTTATGTCAGCAGCTTTTTCATGGGGCGGCACCAGTGCAGTGCCGTGACCACCGCCATAGAGATCGCACCTGTCTGCGAAGAGATCCTGAAGCTGCTGCCTCTGCTGCTCTACTTTTTGATCTTTGAGCCGGATTCCCACAAGCTGACTCCTGCGGCCATTGGCATTGCAGTGGGCTTTGCCACCTTTGAAAACGTCTGCTACCTGACCGAAAACGGTGCAGGAAGTTTTGTTTTCCTGCTCATCCGCGGCATGTCCGCCGGGGCCCTGCATCTGGTCTGCGGCATCCTGACCGGTCTGGCACTGGCCTATGTGTTCCGCCGTCCGTGGCTCACCTGCACCGGCACGGTGGGGATTCTGGGGGTCTGCATGGTGCTGCACGGCATCTACAACTTGCTGATCACCGCCGACGGCTTCTGGCAGATGGTCGGGTACTTCTTTCCTTCTGCCATCATCGTCACCCTGTTTGCGGCAAGGCTGCTCCACAGGGGCAGGCACACTGTTTTTCACTGACCGTTTCCCGCTCTTTTCCGGAGCGGGAAATTTTTTTGAACTTTTTTCAAATTTGGGTGAAAGGAATCGGCGCGAACTGTATTATAGGAGATAGAGAGGACGGAAAGCAGCCGCTCTGATGATCTCTCAAAAGGAGGGACTGTCCATGACCCAGAAGGCGAGTGTTCGTATGGAGGAAATTCGCCGCCGCACACGCAGGCTTCGTCAAAGGCGGGCACATCGAATCAACTGCGCTCTCTCCGCAGTTTGTCTGTTTTTGACAGTCGGCATTGCATCCCTGCTGTATCAGGAGCATGTTCCGGGTCTTTCCATCGTTCTGGCCGGGTACGGCTCGGTGCTGCTGCACAGCGGCGCTGATGCTTATATCGTGGTCAGCGTCGGCTCCTTTGTCACCGGCGTTGTATTCACGTTGCTCGGCATCCGGTACAGGCAGTACAAAGCACTGCACCGCCCCTTCTCCCCGGATGCTGCAGACAAGGCTTCCTCCCAAAGCCTCTCTGACGACCAGTAGCGCCCTCCATGCTCTTCTCCCACACACTTTTCTCCATACCCCGAAAAGGCTCTGCCGTTTCTCCCGGCAGAGCCTTTTCCCTTTCAACCAAAAACAGCACGCCGAAACCGAACGGCGTGCTGTTTTTTCTGGTTCTATGGTTATCTGTCCCACTTGTCGCACAGGGCGTTGATCTGGTCGGCAAACTTGGCAAGGTCCTTGTTGGCCCCGCCCTCGTTGTGCTCGATGACGCGGAGCAGCCGCTTGCCGGCGCTGACCAGCCGCTGGAACACCGTTGCGGCGCGGGACGCGCCCTCGCTGGGCTTGTGCTCCAGCCGGACACGGGAGCCTTCCTGCAGGCAGACCGCACCCTCGGCCCCAATGGCCCACTGCTCCCCATTATATGGCGCACAGGCGGTAAAGCCCCGCTCGGTCAGGGTCTGGGCAAAGATGTTCTCCACCTCGTCCTCGCCATGGATGACGAACACCCGCTTGGGCTTGGGGCTGAACGCGTTCACCCAGGCCAGCAGGCCCTCGCGGTCGGCATGGCCCGAAAGGCCCGTCAGCTGACAGATCTCTGCCTGCACGTCGATGGTCTCACCGAACAGCTTGACATTGACGGCACCATCGATCAGGGTGCGGCCCAGCGTTCCCACGGCCTGATAGCCCACAAAAAGGATCGTGCACTCCGGCCGCCACAGATTGTGCTTGAGGTGGTGGCGGATGCGGCCTGCCTCGCACATGCCGCTGGCCGAGATGATGACCTTGGGCACCCGGTCAGCGTTGATCATCCGGGACTCATCGCTGGTCACGCTGACCTGCAGCCCCGGGAACTGGATGGGGTCGATGCCCTGGGCCAGCAGCGCCCGGGTATCCTCGTCAAAGCAGTCGGGGTCGGTATCTTTGAAGATGCGGGTCGCCTCAATGGCAAGGGGGCTGTCGATATAGACCGGGAAATTGCCGTGGCCGGTAACCAGACCCTCTTTTTTGATTTCACGGATGAAGTAGAGCAGCTCCTGGGTACGGCCCACCGCAAAGCTGGGAATGACCACATTGCCGCCCCGGTCAAAGGTGCGCT